>OJON01000658.1_pt1 | contig 22151 bp, 24 predicted proteins | sample 1598031 | NCBI WGS metagenome assembly OJON01 (sample SAMN01915216, study PRJEB22387) | human gut metagenome | isolation source: stool | host: Homo sapiens | place: USA | reverse complement strand
TTGATTCAATTAATACTAGAAAAAAATAACACCCTTGCGGATGCTATTTTATAAATTTTAATTATTTAAAAATCCTGTGTAATGTCTACTTACCATTTGTGTTTCAACATTCTTTAATACTTCAAGTGCAACACTTACGATGATTAACACTGATGTACCTCCAAACGTAATTGAAAATGGCATTACACCTTGTAATAGTATTGGAAGTATAGCAATTGCTGCTAAGAATACTGCTCCAAAACTAGTTATATATTTTAGTACTTTTGATATGTACTCTGATGTATTTTTACCAGCTCTTATACCTGGTATAAATCCACCATTTTTCTTTAATTGATTTGATATTTCAACTGGATTTACTATAAACATTGTGTATACAAATGTAAATGCAATAATAAGTACTAGATAAATTATAGAATATGTAAGTAAATAATACCATGCACTACCTTGTGATACAGAGAATATATTATTTACAACAGCCCAAAATCCTGATGGATTTCCATGAGTACAAAGACTAATTATTGTACTTGGGAACATCATAAATGACATTGCAAATATTATTGGCATAACTCCAGCCATTGCAACCTTAATTGGAATATGAGTGTTTTGTCCACCATACATTTTTCTTCCAACTACACGTTTTGCATAGTTAACTGGAATTCTACGCTCAGCTTGTTGTACATATATAACTCCTGCTATAACAACTATCATAGCTAATATTAATGCAACAACAATTAATACATTTGTTATTCCGCCATTAGCATATTTAAATAGTGTAACAGCACCTGATGGTATACGAGATATGATACCTACAAAAACTATCATAGATATACCATTACCTATACCAAATTCAGTTATTTTATCACCAAGCCAAGTAAGTAGAGCTGTACCTGCAATTAAAGATGTCATAAATAGTATACATCCCATAACTGCACCTGCTCCAGATTGAAGAGGAGTAAGTAAATAATTCTTGTATGTTATATATAGTCCTAAACCTTCAACTAAAGCAAAAACTATAGTCAAATATTTAGTATATTTAGAAAGTCTTTTTTTACCCTCTTCTCCTTCTCTTGCAAGTTTTTCAAGACTTGGAATTACAACTTGTAATAAATTAAGTACGATTGATGCTGTAATGTATGGTCCAATAGTCATTGCAAATATTGAGAACCTACCAAATGCACCACCTGATATTAAATTTATTGTTGCTGCAAGTCCGCCAGCAGCACCTGCTTGTTCATTAAATGTTAATTTATCAAATCCAGGTACAGATATAAATGTACCAAATCTGTATAGCAATATTATAAATACAGTAAATAATAACTTTTTTCTAATATCTTTTACAGAAAATATATTTTTTAAGGTTTGTAGCATATCCTACTTCACCTCAATCTTTCCACCTACAGCTTGTATTTTTTCCATAGCTGATTTTGAAAATTTAGTAGCTACAACTGTTAGTTTCTTTGTTAATTTACCATTTCCAAGTATTTTTATACCGTCTAATTCTTTTTTTACTAATCCTTTTTCGATTAAAACTTTAGAATCTACAACTGTATCATTATCAAATGCTTCTAAATCTGCTAAATTAACTATAGCATATTCTTTTGCAAAATGATTATTGAATCCTCTTTTTGGAATTCTTCTATACAAAGGTGTTTGTCCACCTTCAAATCCTCTTCTGATTTTTCCACCAGTTCTAGCTTTTTGTCCTTTATGTCCTTTTCCTGCTGTCTTACCAGTTCCGCTTCCAATTCCTCTACCAACTATTTTTCTTTTTGTTGTTGCTCCATATGCAGGACCTAATTCATGCATTTTCATGGTTAAGTATCCTCCTCTCTTTTAACTTATACATTATTATTTTAAAATTTCAGTTACTGTTTTGTCTCTAAGTTCAGCTACTTCTTCAGGTGTCCTCATAGCTTTTAAAGCTTTAATTGTAGCATAAACAATATTTCTACTATTACGAGAACCTAATGTTTTTGCTGTTACATTCTTAACACCTGCAAGTTCTAATACAGGTCTTACAGCTCCACCAGCAATAACACCAGTACCTTCAACAGCTGGTTTTAAAATTACCTTTGATGAACCAAAATTTGTTGTATATTCATGAGGTAATGTACCGTTTACTAGAGATATTTTTACTAAATTTTTCTTAGCGTCATCAGTTGCCTTTTTTATAGCTTCTGGAACTTCAGCAGATTTACCGTTTCCAACACCGATACGACCTTTTCCATCTCCAACAACTACAAGAGCACTAAATCTAAAAGTTCTACCACCTTTAACAACTTTTGCTACTCTACTAACATTAACAAGTTTCTCTTTTAATTCTTGTTTTTGTTCAGCTCTAGCTTCAGTCTTTTTAACTGGTTTTCTCTCTTTTTTTGTTTCAGCCATCTTACTTTCTCCTCTCTATTAAAATTCTAATCCTGCTTCTCTAGCTGCTTCTGCTAATGCTTTAACTTTTCCATGGTATAAGTATCCATTTCTGTCAAACACTACAGTTTTTATTTCCTTTTTAGCAGCTCTTTTTGCAATAAGTGTTCCTACTTCTTTAGCAGCTTCTATATTTGATGCTTTAGTTTTAACTTCTTTATCAAGTGTAGATGCAGATAAGATAGTAGTTGCAGTTTCATCGTTAATTAGATTTGCATATATATTGTTTAAGCTTCTATAAACACAAAGTCTAGGTCTTAATGCTGTACCTTTAACTTTTGCTCTTACTCTTTTTTGTCTTGTTTTTCTAGTTTCAGCTCTATTAACTTTTTTTACCATTTTAAAATTTCCCTCCTTTTTTTAGTTTCAGGAATATTATTTTTTACCGCCTGCTTTTCCTTCTTTTCTTCTTATTCTTTCATCAGCGTATTTAATACCTTTACCTTTATATGGTTCTGGTAATCTCTTTTCTCTTATGTTAGCAGCTACTTGACCTACTAATTGTTTGTCACAGCCTTTAACAATAATTTGGTTTTGTGCTGGTACCTCTATTGTTATACCTTCAACTTCCTCTACTTCTACAGGATGTGAATAACCTAAAGTTAGCACTAACTTTTTACCTTGTTTTTGTGCTCTATATCCAACACCATTAATTTCTAATGCTTTTTCAAATCCAGTACTTACACCAATAATCATGTTATGAATTAATGTTCTTGTTAAACCATGAATATTTGATTTTGATTCATCTGCAAGTGTAACTACTACGTTATTATCTTCCTTAGCTATATTTACACAGTTTAAGAATTCTTCTGTTAAAGTTCCTTTTGGACCTTTTACAGTAACCTTGTGTCCATCGATGTTTACTTCAACACCTTGTGGTATAGCAATAGGTTTTTTACCTATTCTTGACATTTGGATATTCCCTCCTTTTTACATATATTTTTTTACCAAACGTAAGCTAATACTTCTCCTGCTACGTTTTGTTTTCTTGCTTCCTTATCAGTCATAATACCTTTTGAAGTAGAAATTATAGCAATTCCTAATCCATTAAGTACTCTTGGTAATTCTTCAACATTTGCATATATTCTAAGACCTGGTTTACTGATTCTTTTTAAACCTTGTAATACTCTAGTCTTATTTTTATATTTAAGTGTAAGTCTTATTGTTTTGTGAAGTCCTTCTTCAATTATATCGCAGGCTTCAACAAAACCTTCACTTACCAATATATCAGCTATTGCTTTCTTTTCTTTAGAATAAGGAATATCAACTGTTTGATGTCTTTCTTGATTTGCATTTCTTATTCTTGTTAACATATCTGCAATTGGATCAGTTGTGTTCATTACTTTTACCTCCTTTTTTTACCAGCTTGCTTTTTTAACTCCTGGTATTTCACCTTTATATGCTAAGTTTCTAAAACATATACGGCATATTCCATATTTTCTCATGTAAGCATGTGGTCTTCCACATATTTTACATCTATTATAATATCTAGTGCTAAACTTTGGTTCTCTTTTTTGTTTAGCAATCATTGATTTTTTTGCCATGTTTTATCCTCCCTACTTTTCATCATGTTGGAATGGCATACCTAACATTTCTAGTAGTGCTTTAGCTTCTTCATCAGTTTTTGCTGTTGTAACAAAGCTAATGTCCATTCCTCTTGCTTTATCTACTTTATCATATTCAATTTCTGGGAAAATTAATTGTTCTTTTATTCCCAAAGAATAGTTACCTCTTGAGTCAAAAGATTTTGTGCTAACACCTTTGAAATCTCTAACTCTAGGTAGAGCAACATTGAACAATTTTGTTGCAAAATCATACATTTTATCTCTTCTTAATGTAACTTTACAACCAATGTTCATACCTTCTCTTAATTTAAATGCAGCAATTGATTTTCTTGCTTTAGTAATCATAGGTTTTTGACCTGCGATTAAAGTTAAATCAGACATAGCTACATCTAAAGCTTTTGAGTTTTCTTTTACATCAGAAACTCCCATGTTTATAACAATTTTATCTAGTTTAGGTACTTGCATTACTGATTTATAATTAAATTTCTTCATCATTGCAGGTACTACTTCTGATTTATATTTTTCTTTAAGGTTCATCTATTTTTCCCCTCCTTACTTTATTTCTTCACATTTTTTACAGAATCTTGTTTTTGTTCCATCTTCTGCAACTTTTATTCCAAGTCTTACACCCTTATCACATTTTTCACAGTAAAAACTTACTTTTGATACATTTATAGGGCATTCTCTTTTTATAATTCCTGACTCTTGACCTTGTTTTGTAGGTTTAACATGTTTTGTTCTTACATTGATTCCTTCAACTAATACTTTACCTGTTTTTCTGTCAACGCTAAGTATTTTTCCTTTTTTTCCTTTTTCAGAACCAGTGTTAACTATTACCATATCACCTTTTTTTAATTTCATTTTTGTAATCAACTTATTCACCCCCGTATATTAAAGAACTTCTGGAGCTAGAGAGACTATTTTCATATAGTCATTATCTCTTAGTTCTCTTGCAACAGGTCCAAAAATACGTGTTCCCTTTGGTGTTTTATCATCTTTTATTATAACTGCTGCATTTTCATCAAATCTTATATATGATCCATCTTCACGTCTTAGACCTCTTTTTGTTCTTACTATAACTGCTTTTACAACGTCACCTTTTTTTACAGCTCCGCCTGGTGCTGCTTTTTTAACAGAAGCTACTATAACATCACCAATGTTTCCCCATTTTCTGTGATGTCCACCAAGAACTCTTATACACATAATCTCTTTTGCTCCTGTGTTATCTGCAACTTTTAACAATGATTGTTGTTGTATCATGGATTAGTCCTCCCTTCAAATTATATTTAAACAACTAATTATTTAACTTTTTCCACAATTCTTACTAGTCTATATCTTTTATCTTTACTTAGTGGTCTAGTTTCCATTATTTCAACAATGTCGCCAATACTACATTCGTTGTTTTCATCATGAGCTTTAACTTTTAAAGTTTTATTAACTATTTTTCCATAAAGTGGATCTTTTTCTCTATCATCAATTCTAACAACAATAGTTTTATCCATTTTATTACTTACAACTTTACCTATTTTTGTTTTTCTTAAATTTCTTTCCATAACTTACCTCCTTACCACTAAATATTTTTCTCTTTCTTTGTTATTACTGTGTTTACTCTTGCAATGTTTTTCTTTACAAGTTCCATTTTTTTAGGGTTATCAAGGCCATTTAAAGCATGTTGAAATCTTAATTTAAATAGTTCACTTTTTAATGCTTTTTCTTCTTTTCTTAAATCTTCTACGCTCATAGCTTCGTATTCTTTTATTTTACTAGATTTCATTTAGCACACTCCCCCTTCTTCTTGTTCTTTCTTACTTACTATTTTACATTTAATAGGAAGTTTTTGAATAGCTTTTCTTAAAGCTTCTCTACTTACTTCTTCAGAAAGTCCTGTTATTTCAAATAATACTCTTCCTGGTTTAACAACTGCAACAAAGTATTCTGGATTACCTTTACCAGATCCCATACGAGTTCCAGCAGGTTTCTTTGTTATTGGTTTATCAGGGAAGATATCAATATATACTTTACCAACTTTTTTTGTATATCTTGAAAGTGTTACCCTTGTAGCTTCAATTTGATTTGCAGTAATCCAAGTTGGTTCTAAAGCAACAATTCCGAATTCACCTTTAGTTATTTTATTTCCTCTTGCTGCTTTTCCTTTTATTCTTCCTTTTTGTACTTTTCTAAATTTTGTTCTTTTTGGTGACAACATTTTTAGTTACCTCCTTTTTCTTGTTTTTTAGCAGGTAGTACATCCCCTTTATATATCCAAACTTTAACACCGATAATACCGTATGTTGTTTTTGCTTCTGCAAAACCATAGTCGATATCTGCTCTTAAAGTTTGTAGTGGAATTGTACCTTCACTATAATGTTCAGTTCTTGCAATTTCTGCTCCACCTAAACGACCAGATACTGCAGTTTTTATTCCTAAAGCTCCTGCTTTCATAGTTTTTTGCATTGCTTGTTTCATTGCTTTTCTGAAAGATATTCTTCTTTCAAGTTGATTAGCTATAGATTCTGCAACTAAAGTTGCTGCTAAATCTACATCTTTAACTTCTACAATGTTAAGTGCAACATCTTTACCAATTTTTTTGTTTAATTTTTTTCTTAATTCTTCAATAGCTGCTCCACCTTTACCGATTATCATACCTGGTTTTGCAGTATATACATCAACTTTAACATTATCAGCTTTTCTTGAAATATCTAATTTATATATTCCTGAAGCTTTTAGTGTTTCTTTTAAATATGTACGTATTTTGTAATCTTCAACAAGATTGTTAGAAAAATCTTTTTTATTTGCATACCAAGTTGAAGACCAATCTTTTATAATTCCAACTCTAAGTCCGTGTGGACTAACTTTTTGCCCCATAATATTTACCTCCTTACTTCTTTAAGCTTCTGTTAATACTACTTTAATATGGCTTGTTCTTTTTCTGATTCTATCTGCACTACCTTTTGCTCTAGGTAAAATTCTTTTCATTGTAGGTCCTTGGTTTGCATATATTTCAGATATAACTAATTTTGTTTCATCCATATGATGATTATTTACCGCATTTGCAATAGCTGACTTTACTAATTTTTCAACCATTGGTGCAGCTGCTTTATTTGTATATTTAAGTATTGCAATAGCTTCTTTTGCACTTTTTCCTCTGATTAAGTCTATAACAATTTTTACTTTTCTAGCACTTATTCTAGCATGACGAAGTTCTGCTACTGCAGTTTTTTGTTCTACAACTTTTTCTTCCATTTTAAGGCTCCTCCTTTTTTAGATTCTTACTTATTTTATTGAAGATTTTTTATCTCCTGAATGTCCTCTGAAAAGTCTTGTTGGAGCAAATTCTCCTAATTTATGTCCTACCATTTCTTCTGTAACATATACTGGTACATGTTTTCTTCCATCATGTACAGCTATTGTATGACCAATCATTTGAGGATATATAGTTGAAGCTCTTGACCAAGTCTTTAACGCTTCTTTTTTATTTTCTGCGTTTAATTTTTCTACTCTTGCAAGTAGTTTTTCATCACAATAAGGTCCTTTTTTAAGCGATCTTGACATATTCTATCCCTCCATTATTTTCTATTTCTTCTTTTAACAATATATTTATCTGTTGGATTTTTTGTTTTTCTTGTTTTGTATCCAAGTGCTGGTTTACCCCAAGGAGTCATTGGTCCTGCGTGTCCTACTGGAGCTCTACCTTCACCACCACCATGAGGGTGATCACAAGGGTTCATAACAGATCCTCTAACTGTAGGTCTAATACCCATATTTCTTTTTCTACCAGCTTTACCTAGTGAAACATTTTCATGTTCTAAGTTTCCAACTTGACCAATACATGCTCTACAATCAACAAGTATAAGTCTCATTTCACCAGATGGCATTCTTACATGTGCATATTTATCTTCTTTTGCCATAAGTTGTGCAGACATTCCAGCACTTCTTACAAGTTTAGCACCTTGACCTTTGTGCAATTCAATGTTGTAAATCATTGTACCAACTGGTATTGATTTAATTGGCATACAGTTACCTGGTTTTATATCAGCTTTTTCAGATGATATAACTTTGTCTCCATCTTTAAGACCAACTGGAGCTATAATGTATGCTCTTTCTTTATCTTCATATTCAATTAAAGCTATGTTTGCAGTTCTGTTTGGATCATATTCAATACCAATTACAGTTGCTTCCATATCTACTTTATTTCTTTTAAAATCAATTATTCTATATTTTCTTCTGCTTCCACCACCATGATGTCTTACAGTGATTTTACCTTGAGCATTTCTACCTGCATTTTTCTTTAATGGTGCAAGTAATTTTTTCTCAGGTGTGCTTTTTGTAATTTCATCGCTTGCTAGTAATTTTGTATTTCTAAGTGATGGAGTAACAGGTTTAAATGATTTTATTCCCATTTTTTACTACCTCCTAGCTATTAGTTCCAAATGCTGAACTGATTTCCTCAATTTCAGTCTTGTATTTTCTATTTAATTTAGTTTCTTTTCCACCTTTTGCAAGATATTTTTCCTCTGAAGGATTTGTATCTATAGTAACTATTGCCTTTTTCCAAGCTTTAGTTTTTCCTTGGTGTACTCCAACTCTTTTATTTTTACCATCGTATCTTAGTGTGTTAACACTTTTTACCTTAACTCCAAAAAGTTCTTCAACAGCATTTTTGATATCAACTTTTGTAGCTGTAAGAGCAACTTCGAAAGTATATTTACCAATAGCAATATTTTCGTAACTTTTTTCAGTCATTATAGGTCTTATTATAACGTCTTCTGCAAATTTCATTATGCGTACACCTCCTCTAATTTCTTAATAGCGTCTTCAGTTACTACTAAATTATCATATTTTAATAAATCAAATACGTTAATTGTATTAACTAAAGTAGTTTTTACGTTTTCAATGTTTCTTGCTGATGCTTGAACATTTAAATTTTTCTCACTTAAAACGATAAGTGCTTTTTTAGTATTTAAGTTATTTAAAACTTTAACCATTTCTTTAGTCTTGATTTCTTTTAATTCTAATTTATCAACAACTATTAATTCTTTTTCTTCTACTTTAGAAGTAAGTACTGATTTTAAAGCAAGTTTTCTCATTTTTTTAGGGATTGCATATTTGTATGATCTTGGTTTTGGTCCAAGTGCAATACCACCTTTCATCCATTGAGGAGCTCTTATTGAACCTTGTCTTGCTCTACCAGTTCCTTTTTGTCTCCATGGTTTTCTTCCACCACCACGAACTTCTGCTCTTGTTTTAGTTGATCCTGTACCTTGTCTTTGATTAGCTAAATAATTAACTAATGCAGTATGTACAACTATATCATTAACATCTACACCAAAAACATTTTCGTTAAGTTCGATATCTTTTACTTTTTTACCTTTCATATCTAAAACGTCTACTTTAAGCATTTTATTTCCTCCTTCCTTTCACTTTATCCTACTTTACAGTTTCTCTAATTCTTAAAACTGCACCTTTAGCTCCAGGAACAGATCCTTTAACTAAAATAACATTTTTATCTGTGTCAACTTTAACAACTGCTAGGTTTAATATAGTTGATGTAACATCTCCCATATGTCCTGGTAATTTTTTACCTTTAAATACTCTACCTGGTGTTGTTGTAGATCCCATAGAACCTGGTCTTCTATGATACATAGAACCATGAGCCATAGGTCCTCTATGTTGACCATGTCTTTTAATATTTCCTTGGAAACCTTTACCTTTAGATGTTCCTTGGATATCAACTCTATCCTCAGTAGTGAAAGTATCTATTGTAATTTTGCTTCCGATTTCGTATTCATCTAAATTTTCTACTTTGATTTCTTTTAAATATTTTTGTAATTCTACTCCAGCTTTTGCAAAAATACCTTTCATTGGTTTGTTTGCATTTTTTTCTTTGATTTCTCCAAAACTTACAACAATTGCATTATATCCTTCTTTTTCAGCAGTTTTTTTAGCAACTACTGTACAAGGTTTAACTTCAATTGCAGTAACCGGAATTGCAACTCCATCTTCAGAGAAGATTTGTGTCATTCCAACTTTTTTACCGTAAATTTCTTTTACCATTTTGTTTTCCTCCCTTTAATTTTTAGCTTTTAAACTTCATATTTAAAATATACAAACACTTAGTATAGGGTATGTCATTGCCTTATTTCATAGGATGACTACTAAACATTTTAAAAGTTTAATTATAATTTAACTTCGATATCAACACCTGCAGGCATATCTATTGACATTAGTGCATCAACAGTTGCTTGGTTTGGTTTGATAACATCGATAACTCTTTTATGAGTTCTCATTTCAAATTGTTCTCTTGAATCTTTATGTTTATGTGGAGAACGTAATATTGTAATAATTTCTTTTTCTGTTGGTAGTGGAATTGGTCCTGAAACTTCTGAACCTGTTTTTTTAGCCACTTCAACAATCTTTGATGCTGCTTGTTCTAGCACTACATGATCATAAGCTTTAAGTCTTATTCTCATTTTTTTAGTTTGTTCTTTTGCCATATGTAAAACACTCCTTTTCTATAACATCTCAGCGTCACAAGTTTTACACTACCCCGTGTGTTTCTTTTTTAGACATATAAAAACCAAATTTTACTTAAAATAAAACTTGGCAAATACATATCAATTATACTTGCCGCCTGATTTTAAACCAGACATGCTCCATAAGAGTTCCCTACCTCGGTGGGTAGCCACATCTTACTTCAACGCAAATCAACATCATTATTATAACTTATTTTTATAAAAAAAGCAATAGTTTTTTAAAAAAAAGCGAAAATTATACCGTTTCTACCCCTTTGTAATATTTTTGTAACATATTTTTTTAAGATTATAGAAAAAAAGAGAAAAAGCTTATTTAGACTTTTTCCCTTTTTATGCATGTTATATAAAACAGAAAGGTAAAACCTGTTACCCAAGCAAATGCATGAAATATATCTTCGTAATATAGTAACAAGAAATTATACTCGGTTATATCAAGTTTTAAATCTTCTACATCCTTTTTTTCAACTCCACATACACTATATATATCTATTATTTTTTCTTCATATGGGCCCAAATCATAAAGAGTTTCACCTTCTCTACCTTCAGGATCATATGTCAAAATCACATCATAATTTACCATAGCAGTTATTTTCTCACTACTTTTATTTTTTATCATAATGTAATCATTTGATATATAGTTTGGAGTATAATTTGAATACTCTACATTATTTCTTCCTGTTTTATCATTCTTCTCGATTGCCAATAGTAACAATAATAGAATAACATTTATTGTTACTATTATCTTGAATATCAATCTAATGTGATTTCTGCATGAAATCCCTCCCATTATAATTTATAATTTTAAATTATTGCTTATTTTCTATACTATTTAGTATAACATTTTTTTCAGTTAATGTAAAGTGATTTTAATTAATTATGTATACAAAAATAAGGCCTTTATTTAAAAGCCTTACTAATTTATGAATTTTCATCATTTTCATTTAAACTTAATAAATCAATTTCTGCTGTAATGTTTATCTCAACATTATCTTTAATATTTTCTAAAACATATACATCCTCTCCATTGATTTCCTTAGGTTGAAGTTCTTTTTCTTCTCCCCTTATTATTGTCTTAACAATCAAATTACTCATTTTATATCCATCTTTAACATTAACCTTAAATTTATAATTACTGTTATATTTAAATTCACCTGATTCAGGTTTTTCAACGTCAATAATTTCAACGTTATCTGGAACATTTTTATTAACTGTATATACACTATCTAAATAGTGTACATTTGGACAAACACTCTCAAGATATTCGGCATAATTTACATCGCTTCTATTATTATCAACATATATATCTTGTATATTTGTTGTTTTATAAAAGGCTAAACTATGTATTGTTTTTACACTAGAAGGTATTTTTACAGTTTTTAGATTTGGACATTCTGCAAATATTCCACGTGGAAGTTCAGTAATACCTGATGCAATTTCAACCTCTTTTAAACCTTTTGCACCCCTAAACATATCGCTTACAATAGATTTGAAGTTTGTTCCTACTCGTTCGATACCTTCACATTCTAAGAAAGACGAGCCCCCACTAACTGAATATTTATATCCAAATGATTCTAAATCTAAGCTCTTAAGCGAATAACATCCCATAAAGATTCCATCCATATTTGATGTTTCAATATTCTTCCCAACAATACTTTTTAGATTTATACAATGTGCAAATGCAAGTCTACTACAATTAATTCCATCCCCAACGTCTATTTTCTCTATTCCTTCACATAATGCAAAAGCTGATTCTGCAATCCTATATATTTTATCTGGAAATTTTAAAGTTCCACTAATTGAGCTACATCCCTCAAAGGCTTCACTATCAATATAACTAAGATTTTCACTTAAAATCAATTCTCCTGTAAAGTTATAGCAATTAAAGAATGCTCTTTGCGAGATTCCTGTTACATTATTAGGAATTATTAATTTTCCAGTAAATTTTGAATTTTCAAACGCAGAATTACCTATTGTTTTTATACCACTTCCAATTTTTAAAGGTATTTCACTTAAACAATCAGAAAAAGCATAACTTCCTAACTCCTTAACACTATCAGGAATAACAAGTTCTCCTTCAAGATATTTGCATCCATAGAACGCACGAGATTCAATTTTTGTTACTGAACTTGGTATATTTACTTTACCTTTTTTGGCTGGTAGGCACCTTATAAGTCGTGTCATATCCTTACTATATATAATGTCATCTACAACTGTGAAATTTGGATTATCATCTGTAATTACCACCTTTTCCAAGTTATTACATCCATAGAAAAGTATGTAATATGAATCCCCCAAACTTGATAGCACAGATGATTCAATATACAATGTTTTTAGATTTTCACATCCTAAAAATGTATTATACGAAATACTCTCTACTCCTTCTTTTATTATAGCTGTTTTAACTTTTTTATTTTTATAGTAATACCCTATTTCAGTAGCATCATCAATTTTAGTATTATTAAATGAACCTAGTCCTACACTTCTTACACTACCATTTACAATTAACTTTTCAAGATTTTCACATCCAGAAAAACAATTTTCACCAAAGGATACATCATTTGCATTTATTATTAGACTTGTAACACTTTTACAATTTGCATAAGCATATGAACCTACTGATTTTACATTTTCTGGTATAATTATATCTGGGTTAAATTTTGTAAGTCCATAAAATGCGTAATTTCCTATTTTTTCAACACCTTTTCCAATTGAAATTTTTTCTACAGAACTGCAACCCTTAAAGGCACTATCTCCTATTGTTTTTACACTATCAGGTATCACAATTTGTGTTAAACCTGTACATCCCTCAAACGCATAACTTCCTATTTCTGTAACTTTATTTCCAAGTGTAACATTTACTAAGTTTTTACATCCGCTAAAACTAGGTACATTACCTGATAATATAGTTAAGTCAGTTAATTTTTGTGATGAAAGGTTAATTCCATTCATAGTTGTTATTCCTTCTCCAAAGTATGCAGTTTTAATATTATTACATCCATTAAATAAGTTATAACCTAAGCTACCACTTAAAATCTTAACATCTGTTAATCCGCTACAATTATAAAAAGCATAATCTGATATTTTATTTATAGTACTTGGAGTTTCTAATTTTGTTAACCCTGTACAATTGTAAAATGCATTTTTTTCAATTGTAGTTATTCCTTCGCCAAGTGTTATATTTTTTAAATTTGTACAATTATTAAATGCATAGCTACCCACTATATCACTTGATATAACGCCTGCATCAGTAAGTCCCGTACAATTATTAAATGCATAATTATCTATACATTTAACACTATCTGGTACTGAAATAGAAATAAGATTTGTAAAGCTATCAAATGCATAACCACATATTTGATTTGTTCCATCTATTACATTAATAGTAGTATTGGATGGCATTGCACCTTTATAACGATATAATTTTTTACCTAAGTATACAACTCCTGCGTCTTGTGAATTATACCATGCTGTATTTAAAAATACATTTCCACCAAAATTTATATTATTATCAGGCAAATTTATTGTTGATAATGAAGTGCAATTCAAAAATGCATTATAATTAATCGTTTGAACACTTTCTGGAATATCGATCTCCTTCAAACTTGTTGCATCTTGAAAAGCCTTCCCATCAATAATCTTAACACCGTTGCCAAGATTTAATGTTTTTAGATTAGAATAATATGCAAAAGCCTGAAATCCTATTGTTTGAACGCTATCAGGAATAGTAAGTTCAGTTACATTTGTGTTTCCAAAAAATGCATAATTTCCGATTGTTTCTAAACCTTCTTCAAGTTTTATTGAAGTAAATTTTCCAATGTTTAAAAATGCACTTGATCCTATAGTTTTTACATTTCCTGGTATTGTTAATTCTCCAGAAAGTCCACTACAATTATTAAATGCATCAGCATCTATACTTGCAACTCCTGTTCCAATTTTTAAATTAAGAATACTATTACAGCCCTTAAATGCGGAAATACCAATTGTTCCTATAGAATCTGGTATAACCAAAGTACCTGTTATTCCAGTACAACCCTCAAATGCATATTGATCTACATATTTAACAGAATTTCCCAGTTTCAATTCTGTAATACCTGTACAGCCCTGAAATGCATAACTACATACAGCGTTTACAGAGTCTGGTATAACTAAACTTCCTGTTATTCCTGTACAATTTTGAAATGAAGATGGGCCTATACTTATAACAGAATTTGGAATATTTACACTTTTTATATTTTTACAATTGTTAAATGCACCATATGCTATTTCAGTTACTGGTTTCCCATCTATTTCACTTGGTATATCTATTGAAGTGACTGAAGTATCATTTAGTCCAGTAATTGAGACCTTACCATCATATGATATATTATAATTAAAAACACCAAATGTATCTGCATTTACATTACTTTTTACTGCTACTATTGGCATTACAAGTAATACCAATAATAGCAAAGTAACTACAAATCTTTTACGTATTGCTACTTTATTTTTCAAAAGACTCACCTCTTTTCCTTTTTATCTGCGTAATTGCATATACAATTATTGACAAAATTAGAGCAATAATAACACTAAATATACTATCTCCAGTTGAAGGAGTATTTGTTTCATCAGAAATTACAGGTGTTTCTGGAATTTCAGGTTCATCAGGGACAATTGGTTCCTCTGGTTCCTTAACTTTGCTATAATAATATATAACCTCTGTTTCATTCTCTGTCACTACACCATTTTTATTCTCTGGTTCAACTACAAGTTCATAACCATCAATTTCAATACTACTTGTTGTATATTTTTCTCCTACTTCTTTTGTAATAATTTCAGTTTTACTTACTTCTTCTTTTGTATTTATATCTAAATATTTTATAACTACGTTACCAATATTCTTTTCATAGTAGAAAATTATGTTCTTTTGTCCTCTTTCAAAATTACCGTTTATTGTATCAAGTGTATCACTTGTTAATTGGTAATTTGCAACTGCTTTTGCTTTTACAATATATTCATATCCGACAAATCCTGTTAGTACATCATCTTTCAATAATTTGTTTCCTGTCTTCTTTTCAACATAGCTTACAACTACACTACCTGTGTCTTCCTCATAGAAAAATGTTATGTTATTTTGTCCTTTTTCGAATCTTCCACTTACCGTTTCAGGCATATTATCTGTTAATTTATAATGTGGTATTACTGTTGCGTTTACAATGTATTCATCGCCAGCAAATCCATTTATTACTTTATCTTCAATAAGTTTATTACCTGTTTTTTCTTCCACATAACTTACTATAAGTTTTGATGAAGATTTTTTAAATTTAACAGAGATTTCTTTATCTTCAGTAACATTAATAAATTGTCCAAGCTCAACAGTTCCATTATCATTCAATGTAAAATCAACATTATTTCCATTTATAGATATAGTATCTATTTCATAATTTTGATCAGGAATTACTATTATTTTTTTACTTGAATTCATACCATATTTAACTTTTTCTAAATATTCTTCACCGTTTCCAGTTATTGTTCCACCCTCATTTTCACATTTTGTCTTAACAGTGAATTCTTTAGTTTTATAATAATAGTATACATTAATTTCATTTCCCTCTTCATTTCCAGTAATTATTCCTTTTATGTTATCACTATGTGATGCTAAAACGTATTTATCTGGAGTAACAGCAAGAGGTAATGAATTATATTCCTCATTGACATTTTTGTACTCTACTCTATCTTGAGCTATTTTTTGATTAGTATCTATATCATAAAAATATGTTGTTATTTTTACAGGTAACTTTTCATAGTAATATATAACTTCCGTCTTATCAGCTGATATAGTTCCATAAGCATTCTGTGGCAATTTATCTGTAACTAAAGAATATCCATTGATACTGTCTTTTATTTCAGTCATATATGAAGTACCAATTTCGCCACGCAATTGAAGAGTTGGATGAATTTCTTCTGTTGTATTATTTATATAATATTTTACTTCTACTAATCCAAGCTTTGATTTTTCTACAAATGTAGCTAGGATATCTTTATTCTGTGTAACATTTGTAAATTTAGGTAAAGTAACCGTTCCATCTTCATTTGGTGTAAATTCAATTTCATCACCATTTACCATGATTTTAGATATTGAATATCCTTCATCAGGTGTAACAACAATATCCTTAGTTGAATCTTTACCATATTTTACCTTTTCAAACACAGAAGTATCCATACCAGATATTTTTCCATGTCCATCTGTAGCTGTGGAAATATTATATTCTTTAAGTGAATTATATACAATAATCTCTTGTCTTTCTGGATAGTTTGATGCTTCTTTAGTAATATTTAATGTTGATGTTGGCCTAGTACTATTATAACTATCCGTATCACTAGTGATAAGTATTTTATTATCACCTAATACCTCAGTGTTTGGCCAATTATATACATCGTTTGGAATATTCTTATTTTGAGTACCATATTTATATTCTGATATTTTTTCAAAATCATTTGAATATACTAATACACTACTTTTCGTTGAAAGAATATAATTTCCTTCTTTTGTTTTCTTAATATCAATAAAGCAATTAGTATCATCACTATTATCTTTGATCCAATCTACTCTTCCATCTCTATTAATTTTCATAATTGCACCAGACCAGTCGTATGTACTTTCTCCACCATAAGCACCATACGCTGCTGAGGGATGTCGTACACTTCCTACAAATACGTACCCATCATCGACCTCAATAACATCTCTTAATAAAGCATTAAAACTTGCTCCTCTTGATCCAGCATTAAAAATTCTACCAAAAATTTCTTTGCCATCATTATCTAACTTATATAGCATTTGGGCATCTTGTTGTCTATATGATATATATATCAAGCTACAATTTTGACTATCTTCATAAATTCTTACAACCATATCATTATTGTGTGTGTCATAATAACCACTATATAGATTTTTCTTCCATATTTCTGTACCATCCATGCTTAATTTTTGTACATTTACAAACGTAGAATGGTTTCCATAAGCATAATCCACTGAATCATCTAGATTATAATCATCAACTGATGCATATGTTACCAATAAAATATTTCCATCATTTGAAATAGTAAAATCCCCATATTTTGTATAGTAGTTAGTTGAATTTATTTTTTGTTTCCATTCAATACTTCCACTGCTTGTATATTTTACTAAATAATCAGGAGATAAAGCAAGATAACCTCCATCATTTGTTTGAACAACCTTTTTTAGGCCATCATAAGAACCATTCCAATTGCCATCTTTCCACTCAACATTAAAGTCTTTATTATATTTTGTAATAACTTCAGAATGAACTCCTACATATCCTCCATCACTTGTTTTAGAAATGTAGTTTTCTTTTATATCACTGCTTTCCCATTCAAGTGACATACTGCTCTTTCCTTCAGATGAGTCTCCAATACCAAAATAATATGTATATTTTTCCCTGTCAGAGATATCATATCCTTCAAGAGCCTGAATTTCTACAACTTTATATAATCCAGATTTTAATTGTTCTCCAATTGTTCCATTTTCGTCAGTTTCAAGAATTTGGTACTCAACCCCGTTTATTATTTCTTTTGTTCCTACTTCTTTATCATTAACATCTTTAGCAACATTTAATGTTTCTGTTCCGTCTTCATTTTTAGTAACTTCGTTTATAGCAAATTTAACACCCTTTAAAAGTTTACCTGTTTCTTCATCTTTCTTTATTATAGTAAATATACTCTCATTTGCTATTTCAACAGAAATTTTATCATTTTCTATAAATGCATCACTTCTAAAGTTTCCTTTTGTTGTTTTTAATTTCCATTTTCCGTCTTCTTTATTGGCTACAAATTTTATTTCTTCGTTATTTAAAACATATCCACTAGCTGCTTTTTCTTCTTTTAGAGTGTATTCAACACCCTCATACAATTTTAAACGTATTTTTCCATTTTCATTAGTTGTATATGTTGTACCATCTTGTATCCATCTACCTTGTATACTAAATACTGTATTAGGTATTGACTTTTCAGTATTTTTATCAACTTTTGATAGTTCAAAAGTATAAGAATCTATTTTTTGATTTTCTATATTTAATGTTAGTGTAGGTCTACTTCCCTCTTTCTTTACAATATAACTATCCTGCCTTATAGTTCCAGATAAAATTTGTAATTGATATACACCATTTTCTGATATAACTTTAAAGTTAATATCATCTACTAAATCGTCATATCCTTCTGCATAAGTTTCTCTTAAAGTATACACCTTATCTTGATTTAATCTAGGTAATCTTACACTACCTTCTCCATTTGTTGCAACAGATATTTTTCCATCTGAAGAAATAATATCAAATTTAACATTTGAAAGTTTTTTATCAGTGGCATACTCGAACTTATTAATATCTAATATATACTTTGCCCTTGTATCTAAATCAATTTTTCCTACATATTTTCCATTTTCTAGTGCACTAGATTTTCCTCTTAAATTACCCTCTAATACTTTTATTTTAAGCTCATTATTTTCTAAATATGTATTAAATCTTATTACCTGAGTATCCTTTTCATAATTTGGGTTTTCTTCCTTTTCTACTAAAGTGTACTCTTTCTCTAAAAATATATTATCAAAGCTAATTCTTCCATTTTCGTCAGTTGTATTAATAATCTCATTTTCCCCATCTGTAATACTGTACACTGAATCTTTTACCTTGTCATTTGAAAATTCTTCATATTTTGTCAAATTCAAATTTAGTCTTTTAGCAATAAGTATTCCTACTCTTGTAGTTTCTATTTCTTGTGATAATTTTCCTTCAGATGTCAAAAGACTAAAATATACAGCATGTGTTGAATATGATACCTGATTATATTGTGCATTTCCAGAAACCTCAAAATCATAGTAGAAAGATAATGTATCTCCTGTTTTAAGAGTTAATGCACTTAAATCAATTATGTATGATTTTATTTTAGAAAAGTCTGATGGTGATTCTACCCATTCATTATTGCTATCGTTTATATCCTTTGTTACATCATCTTTTTCTGAATAATATATTTTAACTTTATCTTTTATTTCATCAGGAACCTTTATACCACCATTTTTCATATACGTACTAAAATCTGAACCAACTTCTTTTCCATTGATTATATATGTGTTATTTTTAGTAGGTATTTTTCCAACAATAAATGTATTATTTATTCCATCTCCTGAGTAATTATTTAAAAGTTTAACCTCTACAGTATGTCTTTTAGTTAAATTATCTTTATCAATTTCAAGTTTTCCAGATGGTTTTGCAACTACTTCACCATTTTCATCAAGTATTTGCTCAGTAGTAAGCAAACTATTTGGTGCAATTATATTTATTGTATTTTCTCCAAATCCAACAAAATCTGAAGTACTATTATTATTATTTATATCATATATATCTTTTTCTCTAGTATTTATATCATATATATCATTATTTGGATTATATGCATATATTTCAATTTTTTCAGATGTAGTAATTGTCATTGGATCGCACTCGACATTTACATTCATATCTATGTCAAAATTTAATGGTTCATTATTAGAAGTTACAATTTTAATGAAAACATTTCCATCTTTTTCATATTTTTCACTTTGTGAAATAATAACATTTGAATTACTAGTTCTAATACTATTTATATTTACATTTGTAACCTTACTTGGAAATTTTATTAAAAATGTACCATTAACCCAACTTTTTTCTAAATCATTTTGAGCCTTTATTTTTATATCAGTATTAGTTATAGCTTGACTTGAAAAATCTGTTTCAGAAGTTTCTAATAAAACTTCAGAAATTGGAGATTTATATTCAATCTCAGCAATTTGATTTAACTGATTGCCTGCACTAGATTTGCTATAGCTATATATTTTTTCTTGTTTTAACAAGTTTTCTATTGAAATTTCATTTGTTAATTCAAGGTTATTTATTTCTTTTACATTATGAACTTGAATAGAGCCGTATTTTCTGTCTTTCCCCTCAACAACATCACTAGTAACAACTTTTATTCTTTTTATTTCACTTGGATATGTATATACCTTTTTAGCCTCATCAATGTCTAATTCTTTTATTAATTCGTTTGTATCTGCATTATATATTTTTATTTTTCCGTCTTTACCTAATAAATCCTCAATATCTCCAGCAAAATAAATCTCTTTATTACGTATACTATTTGAAAAATATATACCAATTGAATCCCCTTGAGTTTGTTCAAATTCTAAATGTCCAGAATTAGTATTTTTAGTACGCACAATTTGCCATATAACTTCATATGTATCATTTATTGCATTTTGCTTATCAGTATATGCATTTATTACATTACGTTTGCTAAGTATACCTTTTGCACGTGATTCAAATTGATATTGTCCATCTGGAACGTACTCTGAATATGTAGCAATAATGCTTTTCTTTTCAACATTGCTTTTAGTTACACTTTCCCCAGTAACTTTTGAATTATTATATCCCTCATAATATGCCTCAACTGGTACTTCAATCATTAGTTTTTTAGTCTTTTCAGAGGCTACAAATGCCTCTTGTGGATATGTAACATTAACATTTATATGTTCCTCATTTGGAATCTCAAGACTTACTATTCCCTCATCAATTAGAGAATTGGATTTTTCTATAACAAATTTTTTTGTAGAGCTATCGTATTTACCGCTTCCGTTTGAAACTTCAACACTTATTGGATCATATCCATTTAATTGTGGAATAACACCTTCAACATGTAATTTTGACAACATTAATTGATGTTTCTTTTCTTCAACTTCAATTTTAAAATTAACTGTATTATTTGTATAATCTAATTTATAACTTTGATATGTATCTTTAATTGCAGTCTCTACCTCACCATACCAATCAACAGTTAAATTAACTGATTTTCTTATAGTTTGCTCATTTCCATTTTCATCAACATAAACACCAGTAAATGTAATTTCATTATCCTTTACAGAATAATTATTTATATTACCATCTTGTATTGCTTTTCGTATATCATTAGTATAACTATAGTCTCCACTTTTTATTGTACCTTGTATTAAAGCATTTGTTCCCTCTGAAATTTCTTTAATATCTATCTGTTTAGTATTAGAAGATATATAATTTTTAGATATTACATCATCTTCAATTAGAGCTGTAGATAGATAAAAGTTTTTTCCATTTATAGATATACTTGCATTTTTTAATTTACCAACTGCGTTAACATTAAGTTCCATATATAAAGTGTCTTGACCACCTATTTTTTTACATGTTCCTCTTAATTTTTCTGCTTTTCCATCTCCGTCTACATCTTTAAGTACATACGCATCAAATCTCACACTTTGGCTTTGAGTAGCATCTTCGTTATACTTTACCTGATCATAGTTTTGTGCCATTTTACTACTTAGTTTATCATCTTTACCTTGTAATTTTACTACATTAATACCAAACAGCATAACAACTATCATTAAGGCAACTAAAACAGTTCCACCCACATATGAATAAAGTTCTTTTTTGCCATTTATGCATATTTTCTTTTCCATATAAAATCCTCCCAATAAAATCCCTTTTCCGACATTATTATTTAAAATTATACATATTTAATATTGTTTTTTCAACAAATAAAAATTTATATAATAATAGTCTGTGATTTTTTAAAACGT
>OJON01000645.1_pt1 | contig 22391 bp, 19 predicted proteins | sample 1598031 | NCBI WGS metagenome assembly OJON01 (sample SAMN01915216, study PRJEB22387) | human gut metagenome | isolation source: stool | host: Homo sapiens | place: USA | reverse complement strand
CATTCCAAAAACTACTGTAAACCCGGCTCTTGCCTCACGCAGTGACTGCCTGATCCTAAATTTTGTAAGAAATGGCATATTGCCTAATTTGACTTTTGAAATATGATTCTTCTTTTGCTCATTTCTTATCATAGAAAGTGCTGGCCTTGACAGTTTCTTTCTTATAACAAAATAGTTTACGATCACTGCAACGAGTGGTGGCATAATGATTCCATAAACCAATAGATAGATCAGAAGTTCTGGAGTCAACTCTGGTATAGAAAAATAATCATAACAATCCTGCATCTGTGTTGGAATTCCTATCGGACTATATCCAATGATCATTCCTGCTAATCCTGCCAGAAATGTTACCGTCACTGGAACTGTCAAATAATATTTTAAAAGCTGCTTCTTCGTCACTCCAAGTGCATACAATGTTCCAATAATACTATTTTCTTTCTCAATTTCATGAATGACAAAAACAGATATTACATAGGTAAATAAGATCATAATGATAACACCTGCTACCATTCCAGCAAGTTTATTAATAACCTGATCACCTGCCGCTGCCCCAATTCTTATGTTATCGTCTGCCTTTAAAAACTGAGTCAGATTCGATGTTTCCATATCAAATGCTTTCATCAGTTCTTCGGTTCCTTCTTCCAATTGATCAGTTCCTTCTTTTAACTTACTACTTCCATCGGATGCTTTTTTGACACCATTTGTATAATCCTTGATTCCATCTCTATATGTTTTTAAGGCATCCAGCTGTTCTTTTGCTGATTCTAAGGATAATCTTGTCAACCCATCACTTGACTTTGCGATCAAACTTTTTAGAATATCCGCATAATTATTTTCTGTCAATGATGTTACACCAAAGGAGGTCAACTGACTTTCTGCTGTTTTTAAGTATGCCTGAAAAATCTGATCGGCACCTTTTTGCAATGTTTCGTTGTTTTCACTTAGTTTGTTTAATCCGTCTGACATCTGGGTACTTGCATCTGTAAGTTTTTTGATTCCGTCTTTGATGTCATCTTTCTTTCCTGCAGTTTCTTCCCAGTAATCTTTAAAATATGGATCATCGACATCATCCGGGTTAAATGTGATCTTCTTTAATTTATTTTTCAACTGTTTCTGAGTCATTGCACCATTTAATCGGTATGCATAGATATATTCCTCAGATTGAATACTATTTTCATTGTCTTTTAGATTTTCATAAGCATCTTCTGTCACAAATGCAAGTCCAAACTGTTTGCTGTCTACAGTACTGTCTGATAACTTTTCATAACATGCATCGTAGTCTGGAACTGATCCGATTCCTGTTATTTTATAGAAGTTGCCGTCAATCGTGATCTTTGATCCTGTTTTTAAGTTGTGTTCTTGTGCATATCGTTTTTCTACAACAACTTCACTTTTGTTTTTTGCTAATCGACCTTCATCCAGATTAATTTTATTGACTTTTTTACGATTCTTAAAGATTCTTAACTTACTTCCATCTTTTTGTCTAAAATCAAGATAAAATGTCTCTTCTACTGTAAGCCCTTTCTTTGTAAAGTTTTCTTTTTGTTTTGTCGTTAGTGGCACAAATACCTGAAACTGTCCATCTTCCAGCTTATGTTTCTTTGCCTGCTTTGTAGTTCCATCAACAATCGTATCCGCTGCACCTACCAGACTGATGACCAAATACATACTGATAATAATCAAAAAAGCAAGTGCAAAATAGCGGAATTTATTTTCTTTTAAATCTCTCCATACTCTTTTTCTCAATACTTTTTCCATCTAAAGATCCTCCAGTGATTTTGCTGGTAATCTTGTTTCATTTTCGTAATCTTCACTGATCTGACCATCTTTGATGATAATAACCTTATGTACCATATTGCTGATTGCATTATTATGCGTTACGATCAGCATGGTTGTGCCATATTGCTGATTGATCTTCTCTAATAAGATCAAGATATCTTTGGATGTTTTCGAATCAAGAGCTCCTGTCGGTTCGTCGCAAAGAAGCAGCTTTGGATTCTTGATCAACGCCCTTGCAATTGCACATCGCTGCTGCTGTCCACCGGATAATTGTGCAGGAAATTTATCTTGATGTTCTGTTAGTCCGAGCGTATCTAGCAGTTCTTCCATATCCAATGGATCTTCCGTTAAAAATTGACAGATCTCTATATTTTCTTTGACTGTAAGATTTGGTACCAGATTATAAAACTGGAAGATAAACCCTAGATTAGCTCTGCGGTATTCGGAGAGCTCATCTGCATTTAATCCTGATATTTCATTGCCATCGACTTTGACTGAACCAGAATCCATAGTATCTAATCCGCCGATACAGTTTAGCATTGTAGATTTTCCTGAACCACTGCTTCCTTGAATGACACACATCTGCCCTTGTTCGATGTTGGTTGTGATTCCTTTTAGTACTTGATTATAGCTTTCGCCTGATCCGAAGCTTTTTTTCATATCTTTTATTTCTAAATACATATATAGTTCCTTTCGCTTCTAGAAGTTAGTCTTCTCTAACGTATAGTTAGTATCATCTAACATCATTATAACAAAAGTCTACAGACTTCACAAGATTGTGATTTGAATGACGGAAATTATTGGTGGAATATTATAACGTCTAACTACACACCCTTCCGCTTGAAAATTCTTAATTTTATACGAGAATGTCTTCAGGTATTCATAAAAACATAAAAAAAGATAGAGGTACGAAATGATAGAATTCCATAGGATTTTTTGCAAAATCGCAGCCAACACGGGCACTGTTTGAACGCAGTGAGTTGTGCAGGAGTGTTGGCGGATCAGCGTTTTGCAAAAAATCCGTCAATGGAATTCGTTTTTCGTACCTCTATCTTTTTTTATGTTTTTATGAATACTCGATACATTTCCGTTATACAATTTAAAAATTTAATTTCCACACTCAATACTGATCTGATTAAACTGATCCAGAAGATCATCAACAACTAATTTTGCTTTCTCTTCTCCAGCTTTATCAAGTACCGCATGTCCCTGATGCATCATAAGAATACGATTTCCATATTCTACAGCATAACGCAGGTTATGTGTAACCATGATCGTTGTCAGTTTCTTTTCTTTGACAACTTTTCCTGTCAACTCCATGATCAGTTCTGCTGTCTTTGGATCAAGTGCAGCAGTATGTTCATCCAGAATTAAGATCTCAATTGGTGCCATCGTTGTCATAAGAAGTGCCATTGCCTGTCTCTGTCCTCCTGATAAGGAACCTACTTTGCTTCCCATCATGTCTTCCAGCCCAAGTCCTAATTGGCTTAATAATTCTCTGTAATAGTCAACTCTCTTCTTATTTGTACCAAATCCAAGTCCAAATTTCTTTCCTTTATTGTCTGCAAGAGACATATTTTCAAGGATTGTCATAGATGGGCAGGTTCCCATTGCTGGATTTTGATAAACACGTCCAATCTTTCTCTGTCTGATATACTCTTTTTGATGAGAAATATCTTCTCCATTTAAAATAATATTTCCTGCTTCCGCTTCTAAGCTTCCGCAGATCAGATTTAACATGGATGTCTTTCCTGAACCATTACTTCCGATCACGGAAATGAAATCTCCGTCATCTACCGTCAGATTGAAGTCTTTGAACAGGCAGACTTCATTGACTGTTCCGATATTATAATATTTGTCGATATGTTTTAATTCAATCATGCCTTTTTCACCTTCTTCTTACGGTCCATACTGATGATCAAAATGATCAGGAATAAGACTGCTGTGATCAATTTTAAGTCTGTTGCTGGTAATCCTACTTCGATCGCGATCGCTACACATGCTTTGTAGATCACAGAACCGATGACAACTGCAGTTGTTGCTTTGATAAGATTTCCTTTAAATACGTTTGTTCCAATGATAACACTGGCAAGTCCGATAACGATCGTTCCAGTTCCCATAGAGATTTCAAAGAATCTCTGCTGCTGACACATAACACTTCCAGCTAATGCAACTAATCCGTTTGAGATCGCAAGTCCTACAATCTTCACAAATCCACTGTCTTTTGCAAGAGATGTTACGATTGTCTCGTTATCTCCAACGGCTCTTAACAGGTATCCTGATTTTGTTTTTAAATATAAGTCTAATAATATTTTGGCAATGATCATGATGATAAAAATAATGATCACCGTCTTATATGGTGCTAATGCTTCTGGGAAGATTCCGTTGATGAAGTCATTATCAAATACGGATTTGTAGTTAAATAATGGAACATTTGCGCTTCCGCCTACAATTCTTAAGTTTAAGGTATAAAGACCTGTCATAACGATAATTCCGGATAATAAATCTCTGACTTTGAATTTTACATGTATGATTCCTGTGACCATTCCTGCAATTGCTCCGGCTGCTGTTGCTGCAATTAATGCAAGCAGTGGGTTCTTTCCTGAGGAGAGCATGACGGTTGTCACTGCTGCTCCTAATGGGAAAGTACTGTCTACGGACAGATCCGGAAAGTCTAATATTTTGTATGTGATATATACGCCAAGCGCCATGATCGCATAGATAAATCCCTGCTCAAATACGCCTATGATCAATTGTTCCATAATATTTACATCTCCTGATTATTTTTCTGGTGCGCTGATCTTGTCAAATGTCTGTTTTGCCTGTTTCTGCACATCTTTGCTGATTGTCATGTTAATCTTCTTAGCTGCTGCTGTATTAATGATGACATCTCCATTGTTAAATGTTTCGAATTTCATATCTTTTGCTTTTTCTTCGCCTTTTAAGATTTTAGCTGCCATCTTACCTGTCTGTTTTCCTAATTTTACGAAGTCAATTCCGACACAAGCTACACATCCTAATTTTACCTGTTCTACTTCAGATCCGAAAACTGGAATATTTAATTTGTTTGCTTTCTGAAGGTATGTCTGCATGTTGCTGACTACTAAATTGTCTGTTAAGTTTGTGATGCAGTCTACTTTCTTCAGTAAACTGTCTGCTGCCATTGGCATATCTGCGGAAGCTGTGATTCCCTGTGTGATGATCTTGAATCCATATTTATCAGCTACTTTTTCATAAGCTTCGATTCCTGCTTTGGAGTTTGCTTCGTTTGTGCTGTAGAAGATTCCGACATTCTTTGCTTTTGGCATCATCTGACGAATCAGTTTTAACTGTTTATCTGCAAGTACAAGATCGGAAGTTCCTGTGATATTTCCAACATTCTTTCCTTCTTTATCTACAAATCCTGCAGCTTTAGGTGATGTAACAGCTGTATAAACAACTGGGATATCACTGTCTTTTGTTGCATTGTATGCACTCTGTGCACTTGGTGTTGCAATCGCACAGATCATATCTAATTTCTTTGATGCAAAGTTTGATGCGATCTGGTTATCTGTAGCTGTATCTGCCTGTGAGTTTTTGTATGTAATCTTTAAGTTTTCTCCTTCTTTGATACCTTCAGATTCTAAACCTTTTAAAAATCCTTTGCGGCAGTTATCAAGAGAACCATGTTCTGCAAACTGGATGATTCCTAAGTTATATGTTTTAGATGAACTGTCATCTTTCTTGCTTCCACATCCAACCATTAATGACATTGCCATAACTGCTGTTAATCCCGCTGCTAATACTTTTTTCATTGTTCTCATAATTTCTTCTCCTTTTTATTTAAGTTGTACGTTTCTTCAAATAGAAAAAAAGAAAAGCCCCAAGCAAATATGCTTGAGGCGAATTATCCGCGGTACCACTCAAATTGACACTAGGTGTGTCCACTTAAATCATATACTATCATATATGCCCACTCTGGTAACGGGTCGGGTGCCCGGCGATTCCTACTTGTTACTTTCAAAATCACCCTCGAAAGTCCATTCACCAGGGAAATCATACTGCAATCTCACCACCTGCAACTCTCTTTGAATCATTCTAATCCTGCTTACTACTCTTTCTCAACGGTTTCTTTTCTATTTGTTTAAAATCATAATACTTTTATCTTTCCTTGTCAAGCATTATTTGTAAAAAGAATGTCCTTGATAGGTAAACAATCTGGTAAGTGCCTCATCAAACCATGAAACATTTTTGGGATTTGCCATTGTTTTTTCTACGAAATACAAAGCTCCTTCGGAATAGTCGATTCCATCTTCTAATGCTTTTTTTACGCTTCTTTTCGTACTCTTTGTGATACGAACAGATTCATATCTTCCATCTGCTGTCGGTGAAAACTGGACTTTTCCATAGGCTCTTTGAAACACAACGGATTCAATTGAATTTGGAAATTCTTTACTTCTTACACGGTTTAAAATTACATTTGCTACAAGTATCTTGCTTTTTTCATCTTTATCGGTTGCTTCTGCTTCCACAATCCTCTCAAGAATCGATCGTTCTCTTTGGGTGACTACATGCTTTGTTTTTGGAATATAGACGGGTTTGTCTTTAATCTGTTGTTCTAAATTGACTTTCGTCATAAGCTGTGCCTGCATAAGGTACGCTCTTTGTTCTTCCAAAAGTCTTGTCTGCACCACTTGTTCTACTTTGGCATTGGTTTGGGCTGGTAATCTTAGGAATTCTCCTGCGAAGACATTTTGTCCAAAGCTGCAGATGCCGATAGAACATAGGATGGCTGCGATTTCTATTTTCTTCTTCAATGTCACATACTCTCCTTTAAGAAAGAGTATATGCAATTATTTTTGGATTATTCATGAAAATTGATATTCTACTCTACAGCCTTTCCACTACCACTTTACATTTTTTCTTACAAAATGCAATTCCATATGCAAGGATATCATTTCGCCCTTCATTGCGGAGTCTTTCGTCGTAACGGCGGTCATGAATCTGATCCATTGCCTTATTACAAGCTTTTTCTAAGTCTTGAAAGTTCTGTGCATATTTTAATTCCATGATCATTCCAGCGTCGGGATCTTCTGGTTCGACTAGGATATCTACGAAGCCATCTCCTGATTCTATATTTGACTGAATCAACCATTCTGATTCACACCGTAGTAATCCTAACAAGATTCCATGATAGAAGATTTCTTTCTCTTCTTTTCTTCCCTTTGTATCAAAAATACTGATCGTAGTTCCAAGAATCTTTGTCAGGTCTTTCTCTATTTGTTTTGCATCGCCATCTTCAAATGCTTTTAATAACTTTTTCACAGGTTTCGTATCATGTAATACTGTATTTTCAAACCATTCCTGTATCTGGAGAATATAGACTTCTCTGACTTCTCTATTTGGAATCAACAGCTGATAAATTCCACCTTTTGATTTTCCTTTTTGTGTAAGGTATCCTGTTGTAAATAAGATACTCCAGAGATTATCTATACTGTTATCAATCTCATCATAAGTTAGTTCCATTCTGATTGTTTTTTCAATGGTTTCTCCGGCAATCAATCGTTCAATTTCATTTTTTGTTGTCTTATCTGCCTTATCAATAAATCTTTTTACAAGATCATTTCCACTTGTGTTGATCCAATAAGACTATGGTTCTGCATCAGGTTCTCCCAGAAGCCGGTCTACATGATTGATGACATCCCATGGACAGTAGACATCTGTATCCCCAAAGTGGTATCCATCATACCATTCTTTTGTCTCTGCTAGGTGGCTTTCCAGATAATAATCAGAAAGAAGTTTCAAAACTTCCTGATCTGTAAATCCGAACTGTTCATCAAAACGTGCATCTGTGATAGATAAAACTTTAAAATTATTAAGTCCAGTAAAAATACTTTCTTTTGAAACTCTGAGACATCCTGTCAATACCGAAAACTGCAGAAAATCGTTTGTCTTTAACGCTTCTCCAAAGATTCCTCGCACCAAAGACACCATTTCGTTATAATATCCATGTGTAAATGCCTTATCTAATGGGACATCGTATTCATCAATCAAAATAATGGTTCTCTTTCCATAATGAATAGATAATAGTCTTGATAATGTCTTGATCGCTGATATGAAAACTTCTTCTTCCATCATATATTTCCCATCATGCAAGGAGATCAATGCACGATAGATATTTTTATCATCTTCTGTTAATTTATCACTATCTAATAAGAATCGGAAACGTTGTGCTTCATTTCCAATTAATTGAATAAAACGATCCTTTGCGCTGTCAAATGTCAGCCCGTCAACTCCCTTCAGTGATAAAAAGATGACCGGAAATTTTCCCATATATTCTTCACAGAGTTCTTGATTTTGTGAAATGTAAAGTCCATCAAAAAGTGTTGGATCTGTGCCGATTTCAAAGAAATATTTTAACATGCTCATATTCAATGTCTTTCCAAATCGGCGTGGTCTGGTAAATAAATTAACCTTTCCCCATTGTTCAAGGAGCTGTTCGATCAATTTTGTTTTATCAATATAGTAAAACCCCATTTGACGGATTTCTTGAAAATTTTCAATTCCTATTGGCAGTTTTAACTTTTGGGTCATTTGCGAACACACTCCTTTCTGTGACTAGCTTTTTACAAGTACAAAAATTTTATTATCATTCTTTTGTATGTTGGTTTCATCTTATCATTTGAGTCTATAAATAGCAAGGTATTGATCATCAAACCAAAACCTTGATCCACTGATCCTTCTTCACATACAAATAGGTCGGTATACATTTAAACAACTGATCTGAATTCAGCAATAACACAACCAACGGTACTGGTAGTTTCCAAACAAATGCTCCTAAAAATGAAAGTGGCATCACGATCACCCATGTTGAGATCAGATTCAGATACATCATGTATTTTACATCTCCACCACCTTTGATAATACCAATTCCGGTTGGCATCTGGTATGACATTCCAACCATCACGATGGATAAAATGATCAGAATCTGGTCTGCCATTTGATATGCATTTTGTGTCAGATCATAGAGAGATAACAATGGAATCCTTAGGAAAAACAGACTAATTCCAAGAACACTTCCTATGATCAGATAAATAACTTGCAGTGTTTTACTGTACTCTTTTACTTTTGTAGTTCCTTTGTTTTCTCCGATCGTTGTTCCGATCAATACAGCAGATGCTGAAGCTTCCCCGATTGTTATGACTTTCAAGTACTGAAACATTGTCGTAGAAACAGAATTGGCTGCAATCGCATCTGCGGATAAACGGCCCAAGATTCCTGTTTGGATCGGTGTCGCAAGCGCCCATAACGTATTTGATAAAAAGGATGGCCACAAAATTTTGAAAAAGCGGGAAAATGCCTCTTTTGTAAAGTGGAAAAAATCTTTGCAAAATAATTTCAATTTATGATCCGCAAAGATTAAATAGATTACAACGATCACTAATTCTAGGATACGTGCAATCAATGTTCCAACTGCTGCACCTTTCGTTCCCATTTCTGGAAAGCCAAATTTTCCAAAGATCAATGTGTAGTTGATCGATATGTCTACAATCAATGATAAAATTGAAACCTTTAATGCGATAGAAACCGTCTCAACACTTCGAAGTGCAGCCATTAAAATCGTAGATAGCACAAATAAAGGATAGGTAAAGCGGATTAATGAAAGATAATCCATTCCTTGTATAATATAACTTTCCTTTTTTGTAAAAAGCATTAAAATTTCTCTTGGAAACAATGTGGTCAGTATAAATACAATCAGTCCAAGAATTAATCCTGTTGCCAACGCAATCCCTGTAAATGTTCGGATTGGTTTCGTTTTTTTCTGTCCCCAGTATTGAGAAGCAATGATCACTAGTGTATCCCCGATCGCAAGTGTCATTTGTTGTAGTAAAAACTGAATCTGATTGACCGTTGCCACTCCAGAAAGAGAAGATTGACTATACATACCGAGCATCAGATTATCTGCCATATTGATACTGTATGCAATGATATTTTGGAAAACAACAATCATCATTAGATGAAATAAGGTTTTATAAAAATTTCTGTCTCGTGTAAATAGCATAAAAAATCCTTTCTAGCTGATCCTTTGCTTGTAAAATAGCAAAAACACCATTTTTCTGATAAATCGATTATATCAGAAAAATGGTGTTTTTAGCTACTTATTAAAGATTATTTTACTGTCATCACTCACAAAAATTTCATTTTTAGCAGCTCTTTGATAGTTTCTCTTTAACATTTCAACATGTGATAAAAATGCCGGATCATCAAAATATTTTGCTTGTTTTGGACATTTTTTTACACATGCCTGACATTTGATACAAATTCCATCAATTTTACTTGGATCTTCTGAATTGATCGATCCCATTGGACAGACTTTCACACAAAGATCACAGTGATCGCAATTACTTTTTGTCTTTGGTTTTGCCTTTAAAAATTTTGCCGGTTTGCCGTCAATCCCAAGTGGTATGTAATATGAGGGAATTGGCTCAATTCCTTTTACATTAACTGGCTGTGGAATTTCTCCCAAAGTTTGTATCCTTTCTATGGTTGTTACGATACGCTTGGCAAACTCTCTGATTTCTTCCTTATCTAACTTATCTGGACGCATCGTCGCTAATTGATCTGTAAAGGCATGCTGTGCTACAAATGCGCCTGCTGCAATTGTATGAAAATCATTGTTTTCTAGTTCATTTCTTAATTCAATCAACGCATTATCATAATTCCTGTTTCCAAATGTAACAACTGGTACTGCAAATGCATCATTCCCTTGAAATAATCCTTGTACCATAGGAAGTACTTTGTTTGGAACTCTTCCCGCATACACAGGAGTTCCAAAGATCACTAGTTCTTCTTTTGTAAATTCATAGCTATCTTTATGAGCTTGTGGAAGTGTAAAGTCAATCTCTTTATATGAAAGATTCATATTCCTTGCAATTGTTTCTCCTATTAACTTTACGACGTTCTTTGTATTTCCTGTCGCACTAAAATACACTGTTTTAATAGATTGAATCTTCATTTTTATTCCACATATTCAACTATTTGATCAATGACATAGCTGCTTCATCTGCAATAATTGTTACATCTGGATGGAATCTTAAGATAGATCCTGGTACTTCTGGTGTTACTGGTCCATAAATACTGTCTTTTAATGCCTGTGCTTTTTCTTCTCCGCTGACAACTAATAAGATCTTCTTAGAACGCATGATCGTTCCGATTCCCATGCTGTATGCCTGTTTTGGTACATCATCTGCTGATTCGAAGAATCGTTTGTTTGCTTCGATCGTGCTTTCTTTTAAGTCTACGCAGTGTGTTCCATCTTCAAAATGATCCCCTGGCTCGTTGAATCCAATATGTCCGTTTCTTCCTAATCCTAATAACTGAAGATCAACCGTTCCTAAAGACTGTACCAATGCTTCATAACGTGCTGCTTCCTCTTCACTGTTTAAGTTTGTTCCATCTGGAAGATATGTTTTTTCTGGATTGATATTTACTTTATCGAATAAGTATTCATGCATGAAATAGTAATAGCTCTGTTCATTTTCTTTTGGTAATCCTTTGTACTCGTCTAAGTTTACTGTTGTAACTTCTGAGAAATCAAGATCTCCTGCTTCGTATTTCTTTACTAATTCATCATATGTTCCGATTGGTGATGATCCTGTTGCAAGTCCTAACATGCAGTCTGGCTTTAATGTGACTACAGATGCAATGATGTTTGCTGCTTTTTTACTCATTTCTTCGTATGATTTTGTTTTGATGATTCTCATGATCTTTCTCCTTTTAATGCGCGCACAGTGTCATCGTGCATGGTTTCTTTTTTCTTTTTATCGTGTTCTAAATAGTAAGAATATATAAGATCTAACATAATAAGGATTGGAAACTGTGGAGAGATAACATTTCCATGATCTAAATATTTTCTTGATGCGATCAAAACTAATTCGTCACAGATATCCTCATAGTCATCCTTATTTTTTCCTGTGATCAAGATGGTGTCCGCTCCTCGTTTTTTTGATTCTTCTAATAGATAACAAACATCTTCACTCTCTCCACTGATACTGATCCCGATTACAAGACAACCTTCCTTTTGGAATACTGCCTGCATTCTCATCAGATCTGGATCTTGAATCGAATTGATATCTACTCCAATTCTCATAAATCTTAGACGCATCTCTCTCGCTGCAAGGCCGGAACTTCCTTTCCCACATACGAACACTCTCTTTGCCTGTCCTAATTTCTCACAGATCCTTATGATCTGTGCTTCGTCCATCAGGCTGTATGTCTTATTTAACAACTCCTGGTACATATTTAACACGGTTCTTGTATGTCCCGTGAGTTCTTTATTTTTCTCTTCAAATGATTCCTCATATTGATAAATAAATTCTCGATAGCCTCGAAATCCACATTTTTTTGCAAATCTTGATAACGAAGCTTCTGAAACAAACAAGTGTTTTGCGATCTCTTTTGCTGAAAAGTCCATTTTTTCTTCATTTTTCATAAAGAAATCCGCAATATTTTTTTCCAGAGCTGTAAAATTTTCATAATTTGATTCAATGATCGGTATGACCGATTTTACATAATAATCCATACATGATCCTTTTAAAAATGCTTTTATTTGATAGCATTTGCAAATGATTTTGTGATGAGCTGTGGTCTTGTGATCGCTGAACCTACAACTGCACAAAACGCTCCTAGTTCTAAAACTCTCTTTAACTTTGCTGGTGTATTGATATTTCCCTCTGCGATCACTGGATGTTTTACTTTTGAAAGGATTGTTCTTAAGATTTCAAAATCATTTTCATCGATTTTAAGATCCTTGCTTTGTTTTGTATAGCCAACCATTGTCGTTCCGATAAAATCAAACCCTAATTCATCTGCATGGAGTGCTTCTTCGATTGTAGAACAATCTGCCATTAGTAGTTGATCTGGATATTTTTCTTTGATCTCATGGAAGAACTCATCTAATTTCTGTCCCTTTGGTCGGCTTGAAATTGTTGCATCTAATGCTATGATCTCTGGTTTCGCTTCCATTAATTCGTCAATCTCTTTGATCGTTGGTGTAATATAAATCTCACAGTCATCGTAATTTCTCTTGATGATTCCGATCACCGGAAGATCTACCTGTGTTTTGATCTCTTTGATATCCTCTGGTGTATTTGCGCGGATTCCCGATGCTCCACCCTGTTTTGCAGCAAGTGCCATTCTTCCCATGATGAAAGAAGAATGTAATGGTTCATCTGGCAATGCCTGGCAGGATACGATCAGTTTTCCTTTTAAATTCTCAACTTTCGGATTCATTTTTAATTCCTCCCTTTCCTGCTTTCGTTATCTTTAGTATATCTGTTTTAAAATTAATTTCAAGTTTTTTTGATATTTTGAAAGTTCTTTCACGAATAGCTTGATTTATCCATTTTATCGTCATTTTTATATATATATCTGCAATTTCTTTCAAGATTTTTCTGGTTTCTGAAAGAAATACATTTGTTATAACTTCTTTTTACATATCAAAAAAAGAAGTTGTAAGATCTACTTATGATTTCTCTTACAACTTCTCTATCATTCTTATTCATAATGCTTAGCCAGACGATAAGCCGGGTTATGTCGTTGAATGGTCATCTATCTCGACTTACTGTTACCAGCAAGCTCCAGCGACCCACCTGAAAACAGATCGGGCCGATCTATCGTTTTCATCTCGGTCTTGCTTCGGATGAGGTTTACATATGCCCTGCCTGTTACCAGCCAGGCGGTAAGCTCTTACCTTACCATTTCACCCTTACCACTTACGTGGCGGTATATTTCTGTTGCACTAGCTTGAGGGTTGCCCCTACCGGACGTTATCCGGCATCCTGCCCTGTGAAGCCCGGACTTTCCTCACCGTTTCCCTTTCGTCTGAAACGGCGCGACCATTTGTCCAACTAAGCGCCAATTATTATATCATATCTTACACATCAAAGCAACTACCACCGATAAATTCTCTTAAAAGAGATGTCTTTGGAATTGCTTCGCTTGGAATATTTAAAAAATATTCTAAAAATTTTAATAATCTTTTTGCTTCCTGATATTCTGGACAATCTCTTGGAACCGCAAATAACAAAGGCTCCGCATATTGTTTTAAGACTGCGATCTCGTAGATCTGTGCTGAATTAAACATTACATCTGCTTCTTCCTGATATGGGAAAATATTGTCTTCTTCTCCCTTTCTAACAGAGTCCCATCTGGAGATCGTCTCTCTCGCATCATTTCCTCTTGTCATGGCATCTCGCACGATCCTTCGCAGTAATCTTCCGTCAGAACTTGGGATTCTATTATGTTCATCCAAGTTGATCTGATTCAATGCACTGACATAGATTCTATATTTTGCATCTTCTGGTATTTCATTCGTAAGAGTACCATTTAATCCATGAATTCCTTCCATGACCAGAACATCTTTTTCTCCAATCTTTAATTTGTGTCCGCGATATTCCCTTTTTCCTGAAATAAAGTTATAACTTGGCACATCAATCTCTTCTCCATCTAGCAATTGATTGATATGTTTTGTCAAAAGATCCACATCCAACGATGCGATCGTCTCAAAATTATAATTTCCATTTTCATCTCTTGGAGACAATTCCCTGTCTAAGAAATAATCATCCATAGAAACTGGGTGTGGTGTTAATCCAGCGATTTCAAGCTGAATAGACAATCTGTGGGAAAATGTTGTTTTCCCTGAAGATGACGGTCCTGCGATCAGGATGATTCTCTTATTCTTGCTTACAATCTCATCCGCGATATCCGCTAGCAGTTTTTCCTGCAATCCTTCTTGTAACAAGATCAGATGATTGATATTTCCATGTGTGATCTCATCATTTAAGGCACCTACCGTGTCAACACCCATCGTTTTCGTCCATTCTCTGGAACGCTGCATCACATGGAAAAGTTTTGGCTGTGGTGTAAATGGTACGATTTCCTCTGTCTGTTTCCTTTTGGGAATCTGAAGTACTACCCCATGCTGATAAGCAGACACCAAAAATGCTGGAATATATCCTGTCGATGGTGCCATATATCCATAAAAATAATTATCATATCCGTCTAACGAGTAAATATTCGTCTTTGATTCCCTGCGGAACTGAAATAATTCTTTCTTTCCCTTAAGGCCTATTCTGTCAAAATATTTTGCGGCCTGATCTGTGTCTAACGATCTTTTTGTGATCGGAAGATTCGCTTTGGCTAGCTCTTCCATACGTTTTTGAATGGATTGAGCAAAAGCATCATCTATCACACGATCTTCTAGGAAATCACAAAAAATACTATTTCCGATTGAATAATCTAATGCGATCTTTGTCGTTGCACCAGTTCCAAGCAGATCTTCGCATGCTTTCAGAAACATAAGCGTGGCAGTTCGTTTATATGCCATATACCCTGCCTGTTCTTTTAATGTTACAAAACGCACATGGCAGTCTTTTGTCATAGGAGTAAATAATTCTCTTAACTTTCCATCCATATAGGCAAGCAAAATGATCGGCTCCTGAGGCAGCTGTACCTGCTTCGCAAGATCAGAAAGTGTTGTTCCTTCTTTTACTTCATAAATGCTTTGATTCACTGTGGCTTTGATCATACGCCATCACTTCCTTTTTATATAACTACTATTTAAACAACTTTATAAGGGCTTCCTGCCTTATATGTGATCACATTCATATCACTGAAATGAGTCCTAATCAGATCTTTCATATCATCAATAAATACCTGTTCTAATCCATAATGTCCTGCATCGATCACACACATTCCCATATCGACTGCATCAAGGCCTTCATGATGCCCGATATCTCCAGTTAAAAATACATCTGCTCCTGTACTTTTCGCTTCACTGATCATACTTCTCCCTGATCCTGGAACAACTGCAAGTTTAGAGATCTTTGTATCTAGATTGCCAAATACCATGACATTTTCCAAAGAAAATGCTTCTTTTACTTTCTTTGCGTATTCTCCAACACTGATCTCATCTTCAATCTTGGCAACAATCCCTATTCCTTTTCCAAACGCTTTCTCATTGTGGCTTTTAGATAGCTCAACTGGTCCCTGTATTTCCTTCAAATTCAAGCGATCTGCTACTTGATCTCCCATTCTGCAGACATCGTAACATGTATGCATTCCATATGCACATATATCGTGGCGGATCAGTTTTAATAATTTCTTCTGAAGAAAATCATCACTCGTGCATTTGTTGATCTTTGAAAAAATGATCGGATGATGTGCAAGGATAAAATCTGCCTTTTGATCAATCGCATAATCTACAACTTCATTTGTGATATCTAATACAACTAAAACTTTCTTTATCTCTTTATCTTTATCTCCAACAAGAAATCCCGGATTATCCCAGCCTTCTGCTGTCTCTAACGGAACTTCTGTTTCTAAAAATGTGATCAGTTCTCTACAATTCATAATAACAAAGTGCCTCCATGATATCTCCAAGTAAATCTTCCACTTCTTCTTTTCGTCTTCTGATGTGTTCTTTTGAATCGTCTGTAAGACTTTCTTTGATTTTTGAATATTTGACATATTCCTGATCTAAGTACTCAAGAAGTACTGGATGTTTTGCGAGGATCAGTTCTTCTCCAAAACGATAAAAACACTCTTTGTCATACTGTTGCTTTCCATGAACTGCACGGATCACAACGTAGTATTTTCCATCTTCTTTTAAGAATTCTTCTTCTAAAATCCGAAATCCATGATTATTTAAGAAATGTCTCACTCGTTCTAAATGAGACTGTGGGGATAAGATCAATTCTTTTACATTCGCTAATTTATCAAAGTCCTGCTCTAAGATTCTGACAACCAGATCTCCACCCATTCCTGCGATTACAATAGAATCTACATCATCTTGCGGCAGTTCATGTAATCCATCGGAAAGAATGCAGGATACAACCTCTCCTGCATTCTCTTCTTCAATATGTGTTTTGGCACGGCTTAATGGTTCTTTATTTACATCCATCGCATAAGCTCTCGGGCAGTTTCCATTACTTGTTAAATAGATTGGTATGTATCCGTGATCTGTCCCGATATCTGCCACTACATAACCTTCTGTGACAAAAGATGCGATCGTTTCTAATCTGTTTGATAATTCCATAATCATACCTTAATCTAAATAATCTTTTAACTTTCTGCTGCGGCTTGGATGTCTTAACTTACGCAATGCTTTTGCTTCGATCTGACGGATACGTTCTCTTGTAACGTTAAATTCTTTTCCAACTTCTTCCAGAGTTCTTGCTCTGCTGTCATCCAATCCAAAACGTAATCTTAAGACTTTCTGTTCTCTCTCTGTCAGTGTTCCAAGTACTTCATCTAACTGTTCTTTTAACAGCGTAAATGCTGCTGCATCCGCTGGTACTGGTACATTCTCATCCTGAATGAAGTCTCCAAGATGGCTGTCTTCTTCTTCACCGATTGGTGTCTCTAATGATACTGGTTCCTGAGAGATCTTTAAGATCTCACGAACTCTTTCCACTGGAATATCCATCTCCTCTGCGATTTCTTCTGGAGAAGGTTCTCGTCCAAGTTCCTGAAGAAGCTGTCTGGATACACGGATCAGTTTGTTGATCGTTTCTACCATATGCACTGGAATACGGATGGTTCTTGCCTGATCAGCGATCGCTCTTGTGATTGCCTGACGGATCCACCATGTCGCATAAGTACTGAATTTATATCCTTTGCGATAGTCGAATTTCTCTACGGCTTTAATAAGACCTAAATTTCCTTCCTGGATCAGGTCAAGGAAGAGCATTCCACGTCCAACATAACGTTTTGCGATGCTGACTACCAGACGAAGGTTGGCTTCTGCCAGTTTCTTCTTCGCTGCTTCATCCCCTTCTTCCATTCTCTGTGCAAGTTTGATCTCTTCATCTGCACTAAGAAGAGGTACTTTACCAATCTCTTTTAAATACATACGGACTGGATCTTCGATGCTGACACCATCAGGAACAGCAATTTCTGTTTCATCTTCGATTGGATCATCAAGATCTTCATCATCGTCTGCAACTGCGGCAAGAGTCAGCACATCGATTCCATTTTGTTCCAGATAATCATAGATTGCTTCCATCATATCAGAATTTAGTTTCATATCCTTAAAATATGAATCAATCTGTGCATACTCCAAAAAGTTTTTATTCTTTTTTCCTAATTCCACCAGACCTGCAAGTTTCTCGGTGAACTGTTCCATTGTACCTTCCATAATTCGTCCCTTTCTTCTCTTCCTATTTTAACCAACCTATAATGAAATATGCAGTTTCGCAAGGTTTGCTTTCTCCTTGATCAGATCCTGCCATCTCAAAATATCATTTGTTGCGTTCATCTGTTGTTCAATACTGTCTTCCTTGACCCTTCGCACGATATCATTCAACGCCTTGTCTCGATCTTCCGCTAATGGACTGATCTTTAATGTTGTGTTGAATAATTCTGCAATCTTCTTCTGGTCTTCAAGATCTGTATATTGATTTAATATTTTTCCTGGAATCACTGCTTTCTCTTCTTCGTATTGTTTGAAGAGTAACAATGCCACTCCATGGTAAATCTGTTCATAAAAATCATCGGGGCCGATGATTCCTTCTAGTTTGTCAAATAACTGTGGCTCATTGACCATCCATGTCAATAACAGTTTCTGCGGCTGTTTCTTCTTCTCTTCTTTTGCCTCATTCACTTGCAGACGTCTCTCCTGCTGACGCGGTGTTGTCTGCTGTCTCTGAGCACTGCTGTATCCAGAAGTCCCATAATAATTCACAAGATCTTCCAGATCTTTTGCCCCGATATAATATTCTCTTGAAACAGCTTCAATATAATTCTTGCGTTCTAGCGGTTCTTCAATCGTTGCCAGCAGTTTAGCCGCTTCATGTTGAAACTGTGTCTTCGACTCTGGATCGTCCTGATCATATCTTCCTGCGGCTACTTTTACCTGAAACATAAAACTGCTCATTGCTTTTCTGATTCGTTCTTCCAGTGCTTGTGCTCCTAATCCTTTGATAAATTCATCGGGATCCTTATACGGAGTCAGATCAAGGACACGAACCGTAAGTCCTGCTTCTTTCAAGATCGGTATCGCTCGCAATATCGCTCGCTGTCCCGCCTCATCACTGTCAAATGACAAAATGACATTCTCTGTATATCTCTTAAGCAGCGTCCCATGACCACTTGTAAATGCAGTTCCAAGTGCTGCGACTGCATTTGTAAATCCTGCTTGATGCATGGAAATAACATCCATATATCCTTCACACAAGATAATCTCTTTCTTTCTTGAACTTCTTGCAAAATTCAGTCCGTAAAGATTACGGCTTTTATCAAATAATTTGGTTTCTTTTGAATTTAAATATTTGGGCGAACCATCTCCCATGACTCTGCCTCCAAAGCCGATCACGCGGTTGTTCACATCCATGATTGGAAACATCACTCTGTTCCAGAACTTATCACTTCCACCACGTCTTTCATCGATCGTCACCAAAGCTGAATCTTTCAGATCTTCATCACTGTATCCCTTACTCTTTAAAAATCGATACAGGTCATCATTATAAATATCAGCATATCCAAGACCAAAATGTTTGATCGTAGCATCTGTGATCCCACGGTCTTTTAAATATGCAAGCCCTTTCTGTCCCCGCTTGCTGTGAAGCAGATAATAGAAATAATTGGCTGAAAGTTTATTCATCTCCCGAAGCCTGGCTTTTTCATCCATCGCTCGTTTGGCTTCTTCATTCAATTCCTCTTCCGGAAGTTCCATTCCAGCTCTCTCTGCCAGATATTTTAATGCCTCCGGGAAAGAAAAATTCTCATATTCCATTAAAAATGTAAAAACATTACCTCCGGCTCCGCAGCCAAAGCAGTAATACATCTGTTTATCTCGGCTCACAGAAAAAGAGGGTGATTTTTCATTATGAAACGGGCACAAACCGAAATAAGAACTGCCTTTTTTCTTCAACGGTACATACGTCGAAATCAGATCAACAATATCGTTCCGGCTTCGCACCTCTTCTATGATTTCTTCACCATAAATCAACGCTTGTCCCTCCTTAAAAAATCCCTCTATATATTATTATTCTACACCTTTTTTTATTTTCCTTTATTTTTGCATAAAAAATTTGGGGATAAAAATCTCAGTATATTTCTCAATTGCAAAATGGTCTGTCATTCCAGCAATATAGTCACAAACTGCCACAGGTACATCTCCTGGTTTATCGATCATCTTCTTATTATATTCTGGCAATTGCTCAACATGTATCAGATAATACTCATATAACGGACCAATGATATTCTTGATCTTGTCTTCTTCTTTCTTCGTATTTGGTTCTTCATAAACTCTCTCAAACATAAACTTTCGAAGACCGATCATTGCATCTCTTACTTCCTTTGACATCACAATATCATTCAGATTCTCACTATGTTTTACAATATCAAGCACCATCGTATTGATCCGTTCCCGATATGTTGTTCCAAGGACTTCCGTAAATTCTTTTGGAAGATCTTCTTCCCGTAGAACCTTAGCCCGTACGGAATCGTCAATATCATGGTTGATATATGCAATTTTGTCTGCCAGCCGCACAATTTTTCCTTCTAATGTATGCGGCATGCTGTGCATTGAATGATTTTTCATTCCATCTAAGACTTCCCATGTAAGATTTAATCCCTGTCCATTCTTCTCCAGACACTGAGCAACCCTGACACTTTGTTCATTATGCTTAAATCCTGCTGGATTCATTTCATTTAACACTCGTTCTCCCGCATGTCCAAACGGTGTATGCCCAAGGTCATGTCCAAGCGCGATCGCTTCTGTCAATGTCTCATTGAGATTTAATGCTCTTGCGATCGTTCTGGCATTCTGCGATACTTCCAAAGTGTGCATTAACCTTGTTCGATAATGGTCGCCCACTGGAGATAAAAATACCTGTGTCTTATCTTTTAAACGGCGAAAAGCCTTGCAATGGACGATCCGATCCCGATCCCTTTGGAAACAGGTTCTTATCTCACATTCCACCTCAGGCTTTTTTCTTCCTTTTGTACGGATGCTTTGTGTCGCATACGGACTTAATAATTCCATCTCTGTCTGTTCTTGTTTTTCTCGGATATTCATAAGATCAGCCCTCCCATCTGCTTCCACAAAGCGTTCCATATGATATTTGTTTCTTCTATGACTGTTTAATATCAGCTTCCATCACTGAAAGAGCATCTAGGGATATCTTCATAACCTCTTTGACTTCCTCTTCTGTCATGGACAGATATTTTGCCAGTTCTTCAATCTTTGGTTCTCTTCCAAGCTCTTTTGATAAGAAAGTGGAAGCATCATCCAGACGATTTGCCTTGATCGCCATCGCCTCTCCAACACTGTCAGAACCTCTTTGTATTGCGATCGCATCTAAAATAGAATCTTCTACTGCACTCTTCGCATGTGCAAGGAATCCTTCTGCGTCTTTTCCCTGATAAATTGCCATTGCTTCCAAAAGGCCAATATTACCTTCCTGTACGAGATCTCCGAATAAAACACCTTTCCCCGTATGTGTTCTTGCAATTTCAAGAATCTGTGGAAGAAAGCTTTCAATGACTGCTTCTCCATCTCCTTTCTCTACAAGCCATGCATGGATCAGTTCTTTTTGCTCTTCTTCTCCCGGAAGATCCATCTGTTCTAATTCTTCTTCATAGAATCGGATCGCACCCTGTTCTTCTTCCGAAATGTCAGCTTTTTCTTTCGCCTCTTCTTCTGCAACGATCTGTGCTTCATCAACACCCAGAACGCGAATCCCAGCTTCTACAAAACTTGCGATCAGAAGTTTTTTCGCTTCTTCATTTAATTCATAATCGCTAAAATAATCTAATAATTCTTTGTGGTCGATCTGATTACCATTCGTCTTTGCGATCTGGATCATCTCTTCCATATTCTTTAGAAATAAATTCTTATCCATGTTTTACAAACTCCTTATTTGATGAATGCAAAATACACGATCACTAACAGACCGAGTATGATTCGGTATACACCAAATGCCTTAAAGTCATTCTTCTTAATATATCCAAGCAAGAATTTGATCGCTCCGATTGATACAAGAAATGATACAACCATTCCTACGATCAGTACGATCAACTGTGTTGATGTAAATGCAAGACCGAACTTCACGATCTTTAATAAGCTTGCTCCAAACATCACAGGAATTCCTAAGAAAAATGAAAATTCAGCAGCTACTGTTCTAGAACATCCAAGCAAGATTCCTCCAAGAATCGTCGCACCAGATCTAGATGTACCCGGAATTAATGCCAATATCTGAAATACACCGATTCCAAGTGCCATTCCATAGGATAATCTGGAAAGATCATTCATTGGTCTTCTTCTGCTTCGTTTGTTGCGGTTTTCAATAATGATAAATAAAACACCATAGATAATCAGCATTGCTGCTACAACTGGTGGATTATAAAAATGATCGTTCAACCAGTCATCAAACAAAATACCAATAATTGCTGCTGGAAATACTGCAAGAATTACCTTTGTCCATAAAATGATCGTATCCATCTTCTCCTCGTGATTCTTCTTCGGTGAAAATGGATTCAACTTATGGAAATATAAGACAACGACTGCCATGATCGCACCTAACTGAATCACAACATCAAGCATCTCCGTAAAGTCAGCTGTCATGTTC
>OJON01000625.1_pt1 | contig 22720 bp, 20 predicted proteins | sample 1598031 | NCBI WGS metagenome assembly OJON01 (sample SAMN01915216, study PRJEB22387) | human gut metagenome | isolation source: stool | host: Homo sapiens | place: USA | reverse complement strand
AGATGCCCTTCACATCCACGCGGATCTCCATGCGGCCCCGGTGGCCCCGGTAGATACCGCCGTCGGTAGGCTCAGTGGAGATCACGAACTCGATCTTGCTCCGGGCGTCCTCGGGACCGTTGAAGACCTTGTTGACGATGTACTGCCAGCACATACCGTCGCAGTCCTCCTCCTGCACGGAGCCGACCACCATGATCTTATAGCCTTCAGGGATCAGGCCCAGATCCTTCATGATCTTGACGCCGTAAACGGCGGAGGCCATGCCGCCCTCCTGATCGGAGCCGCCCCGGCCGTAGATCACGTCCTCGGTCTCATAGCCCTCGTAGGGGTCGGCCTCCCAGTTGGAGAGGTTGCCGATGCCCACGGTGTCGATGTGGGAGTCGATGGCGATGATCTTCTCGCCGTCGCCCATCCAGCCGATGACGTTGCCGAGACCGTCGATCTCCACCTTGTCATAGCCCAGATGCTCCATCTCAGCCTTGATGCAGTGAACGACCTCACGCTCCTCACAGCTTTCACTGGGGTGAGAGATCATTTCCCGCAGGAAGCGGGTCATGTCCGCCTGATAGTTTTGGGCCGCAGCCTTGATCGCTTCAAAATCCATATCATTACCCTCCATGATCCGGTTTTATAAAGTGCGTATGCAGGGGGTGCTTTCACTCTTATCATAGCACGATTCCCAATGGTGTCAAACAAAATTTGCGTCTGGCGATTTCCGCAAAAAGCGCAGGATCACACCCGTGAAAAACCGAGAAAAATCTGTCTGCGAGGGAAGAAAAAAGAGAGACTGCTGCCAGGGTATAGCAGCTCGGTCAGGCACAGCCTGCCGCACATTCGGAGGCCATAAAATACTGTCAGCTGTGTGGTCATCCCGGCATGGTCAGCGTCCTGCGGCAAATCACTAGCAATCGGGCAGGCTTGAAGCTCAGCGCCGGGAATTCCACCAGTTGGTGTACGCCGCCGCGTAGTTGGTCTTAAACCCCAACACGCCGCGTGTAACCATTTTTTCCCACCAATCGGGATAATCTCCCAGATTCGAGAACACATGGATCCCATGCTCTCCCAGCCAGCGAACATCCTCGCAGGTAAACGCATCCGCGTTGAGCCCCACTTCAAACAGATCCATGTTCGGGATCATCCGCTTGGTTTCCTCCGTTAAGCGGCGAATATTAGCCCCCATCCGCAAACCGGTTGGCTTTCCGTTTTTGCGAACTGCCGCCTGCATTTCTTCCACGTAGACCGGATCTCCGGAAAAGAGGATGTAGCTGCCGGTATTGGGAGATCGACTGAGCAATTCCAGTATCGGTCCGGCAAGGCCGGGGGCTTTGACTTCAACTTCGACCGTGATGCTTCTGCTCTGAGCGGTGAGCCATGCGTCAAAATCGGAAAAGCGCATCAGATGAGCCATGCGCCCATCCTCCGCCAGGGCCGTTTCGTAATCCCGCCCCTCAACCTGACCCATGACAAGCTTTGGCAGCGTTGCCAGCAATTGGATCTCGGAATGCTCCGGCGGCACTTCGCTCAGCAGGTGATTTGCGTAAGGCAATTCGATTTTCTGGATCTCATCCCAGGTCAGATCTCTGATCCGGCGATTTGATCCGCCGTCTGGATGGCCGAGCGTCATCCGGGTGAAATTGCTGTCGTGGGCAATGACGATCTCGCCGTCTCTGGTCATTTGGACATCAATTTCGATCCCCTCGTATCCGCCGTCCACGGCTCCCTGGAAAGCGCCCAGCGTGTTTTCGGGCGCAGCCTGGACTAAGCCGCGATGAGCGAACCGCTGCGGCCCGGTATATGCGTTTACATTTTTCATGGCCTTGTACTCCTCGTGTTTTTTTGGGTGTTATAACCGGGATCATGCCGCGGAAGAAAGCGGGGGTGCAGAATACACGCGGATATCCCGATAAAAGTGAGCATTGCGCGCTTTGATCCGGCAATTTCTTCACCGGAAGGGTAGGGGATACCCAATTATAGGGCAGATCTCAGAGAGGTGCAATGTAAAATTTCGATCGGGTCATTTGTTTGCCCCGCGGTCATCGTATTTCTGCATCGATGAAAATGCCTGCGACAAAATGGAAAGCGCTTGCGCAATAGTTTGCGTTGATGTTACGTTTGTTTAACTATGCAAGGTGCATAAAATGAATGCACTTGCTCTATTGTAATATGCCAAATATATATTAAATTCTTGACTTTCTCTTATGAAAAATGTATCATAAAAACCAGGAGGACTGAAAACGTTTGCGATAGCAAGCCGCACCTCCACGCAAGAGGAAAGAGAGGGATCCTGTCCACGATGAAACCATTAGATCAGTCTTATTCGAAATCCAGGCGTTTCAAGAATCAGGTCAAGGCAGTCGTAACCAACCCCTATAACGTGATCGTGCTGGTTGCCATTGTTTTGTTGACTTATTTGATCGTTCTTCCCCTGGTAGACATGCTCTCCACCACGTTCCAGCTCGCGCAGCGGGACCTGAGAGCCACCGGCGGCACCATGGCCGACGTAGGCAAATTTACCCTGTACTATTGGCAGCGGCTGCTGGCCAGTGACCTTTCCTGGAATCTGCTGTTCAAGCCCCTGCTGAACTCCCTGACCATCGGCGTCGGCGTTTCCGTATGCGCCATCGCCCTTGGCTCCATACTGGCCTGGCTGATGGTCCGCAGCGACCTTCCCTTCAAGCCCTTCTTCTCCTTGGCGGTGATCATCCCCTATATGATCCCCTCCTGGGTCAAGTCTCAGGCATGGCTGAGTATGTTCAAGACCCCCCGCGTCGGCGGCGCTCCCGGCTTTATCGCGGCCCTCATGATGAATGCGGGCATATCCACGGAGCGGATCGAAGCCATTCTGTCTCCCATCGCTTACGGCCGTCTGGCGATCATCATTGTGCTGACGCTCCACTATTACGCATATACATATCTGCTGGTGTCCGCGGCACTGAACTCCATCAACTCCGAGCTGGAGGAGATGGGCGAGATCCAGGGAGCCAGCAAGCCCCTGATCCTGCGGAAGATCACCCTGCCTCTGGTGCTGCCCGCTATGCTTTCCGCCGTGATCCTGACCTTCTCCAAGGCCATCGGCACCTTCGGCACCATCAACTATCTGGGTTCTCCCGTCAGCTTCCGGACGCTGTCCAGCGAGCTGTATTCCAACAGTAAGTCCCAGAACACGCAGACGGCCTTCGCCATGGCCATCCTGATGATCTGCATCGCTTCTCTGTCTGTGTTCATCAACCAGCGGCTCATCGGCGCCCGCAAGTCCTACGCCACCATCGGCGGCAAGGGCGGACGGTCCACCCCCATCGGTCTGGGCGGCTGGAAGCCCATTGTGACCATTATCCTGTTCATCTTCTTCCTCGTCGGCATCATCATGCCGGTGATCATCCTGATCCTGGAGAGCTGCATGCTGAAGGAGGGCACCTATTCTCTGTCCAACTTCACGCTGTACTACTGGATCGGCGAGGGTGATCCCAACATCATGGAGGGCGTCTCCGGCATCTTCAAGAATGAAACCTTTATGATGTCTCTGGTGAACTCCCTGAAGCTGACCCTTGTCAACGGCGTGTTCGGCACCATCTTCGGTCAGATGCTCGGCTACATCTGCGCCAAGGGCCGCGGCAAGCTTCACGGCAAGCTGGTGGAGCAGCTGGTGTTTATCCCCTACCTGATCCCCTCCGTGGCGTTCGGCGGCATTTACCTGTCCATGTTCTCCAAGCCTCAGACGCTCTTCGGCGTAACGCTCATTCCGGCCCTGTACGGCACCTTCGCCCTGCTGACGCTGACCTCCGTGGTCAAGCATCTGCCCTTTGCCTCCCGCGCCGGTACCTCCAACATGCTGCAGATCAGCGGCGAGCTGGAGGAGGCCGCCACCATCGAGGGCGCAGGCTTCTTCAAGCGCTTTGTCAAGATCGTGTTCCCCCTGTCCAAGGGCGGCTTTATTTCCGGCTTCATGCTGATCTTCGTTTCCATCATGAAGGAATTGGATCTGATCATCCTGATCATGACGCCCAAGACCTCCACGCTGCCGTATCTGGCGTTCCAGTACCAGAACCAGAACTGCCCGCAGGCTTCTAACTGCGTGGCCATCGTGATGTTCTCCATCGTGTTCCTGGTATACGCACTGGCAAATATCTTCGGAGACGCAGACCTGGCCAAGAGCATGGCCGGCTGAGATGAGATGAAAAAGAGGAGACGAGACCATGAGTAAAATTGAACTGACTCATATTGATAAATATTACGGCAAAAACCACGTTCTGAAGGATCTGAACCTCACCATCGAGGACGGCGACTTCATGACCCTGCTGGGGCCCTCCGGCTGCGGCAAGACCACCACCCTCCGCGTGGTCTCCGGCCTGGAAAAGCCCCAGAACGGCATCATCCTGATGGACGGCAAGGAGATCGTCAACGCGGCGGAGGCTTCTTTCGCCCCGCCCAGCAAGCGCAACCTGAATCTGGTGTTCCAGTCCTACGCGCTGTGGCCCCACATGACCGTGTTCGACAACGTGGCCTTCGGCCTGCGTATCCGCAAGGAAAACAGCGAGACCATCGCCAAAAAGGTCGCCAGCGCTCTGGACCGTATGCAGATCGGTGAATTCGCCAAGCGCTATCCCACCGAGCTGTCCGGCGGTCAGCAGCAGCGTGTGGCCATTGCCCGCGCCATTGTTTCCGAGCCCAGACTGCTTCTGCTGGACGAGCCCTTGTCCAATCTGGACGCCAAGCTCCGCGTGGATATGCGCGCCGAGCTGAAGCGGCTCCATCACGAGACCGGCACCACCATCATCTACGTCACCCACGATCAGGTGGAGGCGCTGACCATGTCCACCCGCATCGCCCTGTACCGCAAGGGCGAGCTGGTGCAGGTCGCACCGCCTCTGGAGCTGTATGACAACCCTGTGAACCTCTACACGGCCGACTTCATCGGCAACCCCAGCATCAACTTCGTCAAGGGCACCGCTCAGGTGGAGGCCGGCGGTATGCGGGTCGATAGTCCTCTCGGTCAGCTGGGCTTCGAGCGGGGCGATATGACCGAGGCCGCGCCCCAGTCCGGCAGCGTCGATGTGACCATCGGCGTCCGGCCCGAGCAGCTGTCCATCAGCCGTCAGGCGGATGACGCGCATTGGGTGGAAGGCCACGTTTACTCCGGCATGCCCGCCGGTTCCGAAACGCTGGTCAGCGTCCGGGTGGGCGACACCATGCTGACGGTCAAGGAGCTTGGCTCCACCCACTACGCCAGCGACGAGCCGGTGTATCTGGGCTTCAATCCCAAGAAGGTCAACGTTTTCGAGACCAAGAGCGAGAATCTGATCAAATACTGCGTGTAAATTTGTACCACTGCGGCAGAGTCCGCGAAAATAAAAATCTGATTTGGAGGAAAAGAACATGTTGAAGCGCAAAAAGCTCCTGGCGGCACTGTTGGCTGGCACGATGATGCTGAGCCTGGTCGGCTGCGGAAAGAAAGCCGACGCGTCCGGCGACACCACCGACACCACCGACCCCAGCACTCCCCCTGCGGAAACCCAGCTGACCCCCTGGGAAGAATCTTCTCAGATCTATAACACTGAGGAGACTGATGAAGAACTGTATCAGAAAGCCCTTGAAGAAGGCGCTACCGTGACTCTGTACTCCATCTCTTCCAGATGCACCAAGGTGGAGGCCGCTTTCGAGGAAAAGTATCCCGGCATTGACTGCGTTCCCTTCGACATCTCCACCAACGAGCTGCTGGAGAAGGTCACCCGTGAGTACGATGCCGGCCAGCATGTAGCCGACGTTGTCCACATCAAGGACCAGGACGGCTCCATGTGGAACATGTATGTGGCCAACAAGACGTTCTACAACTATCAGCCTGCTGACATCTTCGCCCACATCGACCCCAGCTACACTGCGACCGCCACGCCCCTGTACATTGAGCTGACCCAGCTGTTCTACAACACGGAGGCTTATCCCGACGGTTCTCCCATCACCAACATCTGGCAGCTGACCGAGCCCCAGTGGAAGGGCAAGATCATGATGCAGAATCCTCTGGATAACCTGTCCTGGGGCTCCTGGATCACCGGCTTCTGCGTAGGCGAGGAGCCGAACCGTCTGGCCGAGGCTTATAAGGCCCTGTACGGCGAAGAGCTGAAGCTGTCCGACGGCTGCGAGAACGCCGGTTATGAGTTCCTGAAGCGTCTGCACGCCAACGAACCGATCTTCACCGCCTCCTCCGACGCGATCGCCGAGGCTGTCGGTACCCCCGGCCAGAAGGATCCTCCCGTTGGCTTCTGCGCTTCCTCCAAGCTCCGCAAGGCCGCCGATAACGGCTGGGTCTTCGCTCCCGTGAATCTGGAGCCTGACACCGGTATCCCCGCTGTCAACACCCTGTACGTTGTGGAAGGCTGCGAGCATCCTGCCGCCGCCAAGCTGCTGATCCGCTTCATGATGGGCGGCATCGATGGTGACACCTCTGGTTACAAGCCCTTCAACACTCTGGGCGGCTGGCCTGTCCGCGATGACATCGAACCCGCCGAGGGCTCCACGCCCTTCTCCGAGATCAACGTTGCTCCCTTTGACGCCGACGAGATCTTTGTGAATTACAACACCGTCCGCGATTTCTGGCAGATGTTGGGCTGATCGGTCCTTCCATCCGCTGACTGTATGTAAGCAAGAGCGGCGGACGATCGTCCGCCGCTCTCTTCGTCCCAAAAGCTTTTTGGGACGAAGAGAGCGCAGGCTCTCCGCTTCATTTTCAAAACTGCGAGGTATCTATGAGCTTCTTTATCGACAAGCATGGCCGCAGAAAAAGCCCCATTGCGCTGGCGGCGTGCGGTGCGGCCCTGTTGGATCTGGCCGTTTACTTCTGTACAGCCGCGCTTCTGGCGGGACCGCTGTACCGGACCGTCTCCTTCGGCGGCGAAACGGTCACCTCCATGCTCCACACCACCATCATCACGGTCATCAGCACGCTGCTCTGCTGCCTGTTATTCCTGTTGAAGGACAAGCGGGTGGTGCCCTACGGCTTTGCTGGGCTGGCTGTGATCCTGCTGATGTTCTGCGCGGCGGCGTGGATGCTGCCGCAGGAGACGAGAGGCTCTATGCTGCGCCTGTTTCTGACGGTCGGCCTGCCGCCGGTGCTGCTTGGCAACGCCGTCAGCTGGCCCATCTACCGAAGGCTGCGGAAGGCGCATCCCGAGTATTTCGTCAGAAAGACCATCTCGGAGGAGCTGAAAGAGGCTGTGGAACAGGAGCAGAAAAAGAAGCCCGCCGCAAAGCCGGTATCCGATCCGGTCCAGACGCCGGAGCCGGATATATCCCCCACAGAGGCCCTGTTTGGCCCGGAAAGCTCCGGAACGGCTCCCGGTGCGCTCCATAACGCCCAGGATGAGGCCATGCTGTTTTACGAAGACGATGACGATGAATCATAATAATGACCGGTAAGGAGGACCCACCAATGCTGAATACCGTTTTATTCGATATGGGCGGCACATTAGAGGACATCTGGAACAATCAGGAGACCCAGGCGAAGGCCATGGACGCGCTGCAGAAAACCCTGCGGGCGCACGGCCTGGAGCCGGGATGCAGCCCGGAGGAGTTTGACCGCCGGGTCATGGCTGGCCTGAAAGAATACAAGCGCTGGAGCGAGGGCCTGGAATTGGAGAAGAAGCCGGAGGAGATCTGGCCGGATTACTATCTGAAAGAATTTGGCTTCGATCGGGAAAAGCTGATCCCCATTACGGAGGAGCTGGCCAATCTCTGGGAGGTGACCTATTACCACCGGGAGCTGCGGGGCGACGTTCTGGAAACGCTGGAAGCGCTGAAGGCCCGCGGCTACCATATCGGCATCATTTCCAACAATGCCTCCCTTTACAACGTGTTCAACATGCTGGAGGAGTACGGCATCCGGGGCTGCATGGAGGATGTGACGGTTTCCAGCGTGACCGGCTACCGCAAGCCCCATCCGGAGATCTTCCGCATTTCTCTGCGGCAGATGCAGACCACTGCCGAAAACTGCGTGTATGTGGGCGATACGATCTCCCGTGACATCATCGGCGCCAAGCAGGCAGGCTTCGGCAAAGCCGTTCAGATCGTCTCCGCCCTCTCTGCCCAGAAGGACGCGGCAACGGCGGCGGACGCGGAAAAGCCCGACCTTGTGATCCAGAATCTTCTGGACATGATTCCTTGGCTGGATCAGATCAACCCCGATATGCACATTGACGAAGCCCAGCAGTCCTCCGGAATGTTCGTTCCGTTTTTCTGAATGAACGCAGCGTGACGTTAGGGCAAGAGCTATCAGCAGAACAGAGCATCATAGTTGTCCAACGGAGAGAAGCACAGTTGAATACTGAAAAAAGCGGATGCACATCTCAGGCGTGCATCCGCTTTTGCATAGCAAAATAAGAAATGTGCCATTTCCTCGCCCCTGCGAGGCAACCGGAAATGATGCACGAAAGCTTCATGCACTGGCATTTGTGCATGTTCGTGATGCGCTGCTCATGCATGAAGCTTTATACCGAAAACTACTCGCTGGACGAGCTGTTCAAAAGGAACTTTTGCCGATGAGGAAAAATAAAACTTTCTCAGTTATGGTAGAAATACGGTCTGGCAAGGCTTCTTTGAACGCAAGCTATAGTATGCTGTTTTCCGTTACGCACAGAGTGAAATGTAATAACGCAGGTGTCTGCCATCTATTGCTATATGGCAGACACCTGCAAAAGTGCCGATTTCAAAAGTCCACGGGTCTTATCAAAGCGATCCCTAAAAATAGGATGATCGGTTTATTGATCCGTGTTTTCCTGAGGCAGGATCAGGTTCAGCAGAACTGCCATAATTGTGGCAATGACCACCGGCGTCTTACCGAAAATAATCGTAATGCTCTCTGGGAACTGGCTCAACGCAGACGAGGATTGAGAGATACCAACGCCCAACGCAGCCGACAGCCCTACAATGGTAGTATTGCGGGGGGAGATGGTTTCGGACGCGATCAGCTTCATGCCGGTCATAGCGATGGTGGAAAATACGGTGATGGTCGCTCCACCCAGCACGCATTGCGGAATCGTCGTTAAAATAGCTGAAAATTTAGGAATCAGACCCGCAAGCAGCAAAAATCCGCCGGCCAAAGCAAAAACCACCCGATTAACGACCTTATTTGTAGTAACAATACCTACATTTTGCGAATAGGTCGCTGTTGGCAGGCTGCCGAAAAATGCCGACAGCACATTGGTCAGGCCATAGGTAACAATACCGCCCTGCAGCTCTTGATCCGTGGGCTCCCGGTTCAAGCCTCCCACCGTGGTGGCGGTCAAATCGCCGATCGCCTGGATCGCGTTGATGGCGAACAGCAGTGCAAGCGCGATGCAGGCCGAAAACTCAAACTTGATGCCGAAATGCATGAATTGGGGAAGGGAGAACCACGCCGCATCTCTCACTTCAGAGAGATCCACCATGCCAAACACAGCGGCGACAATATACCCGGCGATCATGCCCAGCAGAATGGCGGCAAGCTTGCAGATGCCCTTGCCCTTGTTGGACATGACCATCACAACGATCAGAGTGAACGCCGCCACCGCCCAGTTTTGCCATGAGCCGTGAACCAGCGCGGAGGTCAAGCCCTTTCGCAGCACGACTACCTCGTAAGTATTCCCGGCACCGCCAGCCATATAATTGATGGCGGTAGGATAGAGAGAAAGACCGATCGTGAACACCACCGTGCCGGTGATGATGGGTGGGAAAAATCTGCGGATCTTCTTCACAAAAACACCCACAACAGCGGCAACGATACCGCCAACGACCATTGCACCCGCAATGGTGGCAATGTCTCCGCCGCCGCCAACGATGGCCTGCATACTGGGCAAGTAAGCAAAGCTGATGCCGAACATTACAGGAAGTCCGGAACCCAGCTTGCCGCCAATGGGGAATAACTCGATCAGGGTCGTCACTGCGGACATGACCAAGGATACCTGAATGAGCAGAACGCGTTCACTCTGCGGTAATCCAAGCGCGTTGGCAATAATGATCGCCGGGGTAACACAGCCGACGATCATAGCGACTAAGTGTTGCAGTGCCAAGGAGATCGACATTCCAAGGGGCGGAATACCATTGAGCTGAAAGAGTGCTTCGCGGCTGTAGTTACATTGTTTCATAAATCGTTTCCCTCGCTATCATCTGACTGGCAACAGAGGCGTATTTATTAAAATTTTCCTCATCAAAGCCTGAATTTTTGACAAAGTATACAAACTATTATAACCGAAAACCGCAGAAAGTCAACAGCTTGTCCTATAAGGCGCTTTGCGTGAACATCTTATAATGCGAGAACGGCAGCCTTACGCTGGAACTGGCAATTTCCGTTAGTCCGTTTGAGCAATTCGATTCAGGCTTTGAACTTGGGGGTTGTGACTACCTGAGATCCAGAGAATTTGCGATAGATACGCAAGCTGCTCCGGCTGAAAAAGGGCACTGACATGATTTGCATAGAAAAAAGGGGGGAAGAGGGGGAGAATCCCTACACGATTGACCAATTTTTAAAACTGTACTGATTTGAGCACTATCTGGGCTATGCCCGGATAGTGCTCTTTGGTTACGGGCGATTATTTGAGTATTCCGCGCGAGATTGCGCACCTCAACCGCTCAAATTGAGCATCCATTCCGGCGGGATTGAGCACCCTTGCCGCTGTCGTTGAGCACTGCGGTAAAATGTAGATATGCGTCAGATTTCTGGCGTAAATATCTACAAGGAGGTCACCTGTATGACCAATTACCGCGAGATCCTCAGGCTCCATAGCCTGGGACTCAACAAGACCGAGATCGCGTCAAGCTGCCGCTGCGCTCGGAACACTGTGGCAGCAACCCTGCAACGGGCGGCGAACTGCGGCCTGCAATGGCCGCTGCCGGAGGAAATGTCGGATAAGCAGCTCTCAGAGCGGCTGTTTCCGTCCAGCACCTCAAAGCCTGTCTACAAGATGCCGGACTACGCCTCTGTCCACAAGGAACTCCAGCGCAGCGGTGTTACTCTGAACCTGCTGTGGCTGGAATACTGTGACCAGTGCCGGGCGGCGGGCGAGATTCCATACCAATCAACCCAGTTCAACAAGTACTATGCCGACTATCTGACAAAGGTCAACGCCACCATGCACCTGAACCACAAACCCGGTGAGGTTATGCAGGTGGACTGGGCCGGCGATACTGCCGCTGTTATTGACACAGACACCGGTGAAATTATCCCAGCCTATGTGTTCGTGGCAACCTTGCCGTACAGCGGCTACAGTTATGTAGAAGCCTTTTTCTCCATGAACCAGGAGTCGTGGACCACTGCCCATGTGAATGCCTACAAATACTTCGGCGGTGTCACCCGGATCATCCAGTGCGACAACCTGAAAACCGGCGTGCAAAAGCATGGGAAGGATGAGGTCGTTCTCAACAAATCGTACCAGGAGCTGGCAGAGCATTACGGCACGGCAATTCTGCCTGCCAGAGTCCGCACTCCCAAGGATAAAGCTGCTGTTGAGGGTACCGTCGGTATCATCTCTACCTTCATACTGGCCGCTCTGCGGAACCGCCAGTTTTTGTCTCTATTGGAACTGAACAAGGCGATTTGGGACCGTCTGGAGACGTTCAACCACAAACCTTTCCAGAAAAGGGAGGGTAGCCGGGCCAGCAGCTTTGCGGAAGAAAGGCCCTTTCTGCGCCCTTTGCCGCCCAGACCTTTTGAATTGGCCACCTGGAAAGTGGCAACGGTGGGACCAAATTACCACATTTCTGTGGAGCGTATGAATTATTCTGTTCCCTTTGAATACATCAAGCAGAAGGTGGATGTCCGGCTCACAAAAGCCACGGTAGAGGTTTTCTACGGTGGAAACCGAATCTGTTCCCATCCCAGGCTGTACGGACGGTTTAACCAGTACAGTACGATCCAGGAGCATATGCCGCCAGAGCACCAGAAGTATGTCCAGTGGAATGGTGAACGGTTCATTCACTGGGCCGGTAAAGTCGGCAGCAACACGCAGGTCGCTGTCCAAGCCATTCTCAGCGGCTACAAAGTAGAGCAGCAGGGCTACAAGTCTTGCATGGGTCTGCTGAAGCTGGCAGACAAATACACCCCGGAACGGCTGGAGAATGCCTGCAAACGGGCATTGGAATACACCCCCCGCCCTTCTCTCAAGAATATCCAGGCTATTCTGGCATCTGGCCAGGATAAAGCCATCCCTGAGCAGAGTGCGGCTACTGCGTCCTCATCCCGGTACGGATTCACCCGTGGAGCTGCGTATTACGGAAGGGGGAACAAGTGATGCTGACTGAAACAACGGTATCCAAGCTGCGTGAAATGCGGCTGAGCGTTATGGCCAACGCGCTGAAGGACCAATTTGCCGATCCGCAGTTCCAAAGCATGGCCTTTGAGGACCGGCTCGGTCTTTTGGTGGATGCGGAATGGAATGCCCGAAAGAATAACCATCTGAACAAGCTGATCCGGCAGGCAACCTTCTCGGATCCGGGAGCTTGTCTGGAGAATGTGGAGTATCTGCCCGACAGAGGTCTGAAACAGGAGGAACTGCTGCGGTTCGGCACCTGCAACTACATCCAGGAGCACCACAACATCATCCTGCTGGGTGCCACCGGCAGCGGCAAGACCTATCTCGCCTGCGCTCTGGGCATGGCTGCCGCAAGGCGGTTTTATGCGGTGAAGTACATCCGGCTCCCGGATCTGCTGGTAGAGTTCCAAATTGCCAGGGGTAACGGCACCATCCGCAAGTTCATGGCCCAGTACAGGAAGTATGCCCTGCTCATTATTGACGAATGGCTTCTGTACCCTTTGAAAGAAACGGAAGCCAGGGACTTATTGGAAATCGTGGAGTCCCGGTACAAGCGAAACTCCACGATCTTCTGTTCCCAGTTTGACATTCCGGGCTGGCCGGAAAAGCTGTCTGACCCACTGCTGGCTGATGCCATCTGCGACCGAATCGTCCACGACGCCTACACCATAGTCATTGGCGGCAAGGAATCCATGCGCAAGCGGAAGGGGCTGCAAGACATCTGACTCCGACCGTATTTATGATACCTTGACACCTTTGTGCTGTCCATATTCAACCTGAGCGGTGGGACTGCTCAATCCGGGCGGTCCCATTGCTCAATTCAAGCGGAACCGCTGCTCAATTTCGCCGGTTGAGCTGATTTTGCAGAGCGGCGTACGCACGCGCGGAAGGCCATTGAGACGCAGACCGGCGTTCCTGTCATCACTTCCAAGAACGCCGCGCAGTTCAGCGAAGTGGTTACAAATCTGCTGGAAGATGCGGGGAATAAAGAAAAATAGCATTCAGACTCTGCATGGGGCGGGTTAAAATCTGCCTCGCAATAGACAAAGAAAACCGTGTGCTGACCGCAAGGTCAGCACACGGTTTTTCATTTGGATTCCTTCAGCCACTGCTGAAATTCCGCTAACGAGATAATATCTCGGTCACATTTCTGTTTCTCTTCTCTAGCTTTTTCGCTCCATGCATAGAACGCCTCGTCCGTGATGCGCCCGGCCTTGATCCACGCAAAGCGCCGCTTATACTCTTTGCGGTATGCCTTGAAGATTGGGTCATCCGACTGCTTCTTTGTCCACTGCTTGAAAGCCCCGATCTCCCGACAGACCTGCTCTCCTCTTGGAACAGGCCGCTCGCAATATTCCGCGCTGACCCGCCCGGTCTGCGGAAACCATCGTCCGCAGTTCTTGCAGCGCCGCACGGTGATATTCCGCTCCACGCAGCTCCGCAGAGAGTAGTCGATCATGTCCCGGATGCTGGAGGAATACAGTACCGGCGAACACCGCCCCGGCTCCACCGGCTCAAAGCTGAGGGGGATAGGGTGGAAACAAAACAGGCCGGGATCTTTCGGAGAGTCGTGAAAGTAATTTTTTGCCGCCTGCGCCTGCGGCTCCCGTCCCGCGCTGTCTACATTCAGCACCAACTCAAAAAATCGCTGGATCTGCTGCTGATACAGCGGAAGCTGCTCGGGGAGCTGGCGCAGCTCGTCCAGTATCTGCGCATCCTCCGCACTGCCTCGGTCATTTTGAATGTACATCGCTGACTGGCGGTAGCGGCAGTGAACATAGAGAAGTCGAAAATAAATGTGTATGGAGGCTAACCTCCACAGTTTTCTCTTGAAATTCTCAAGTGCGTCCCTGTCATCCTCTGCGATAAACCGGCTCCAGTTATCAGTGATGCTTTGCAGTATCGGCGTCACTTCCGCACAGTCCAGTTCCTGAAAGGCAAGCAGGCTTTCCAGAAAGGGGAACTCCTTCTGGACGTCCGGAACGCCTTGCATACCAAGGGAATCATACTGGAAAATCTCTCTGCCCTCAGAGAAATACATTTTGGCATACCACATGGCAGATCACCTCAAAATAGACAATCGTAATATAGAAATAAGGACAGTCTTGACAAGGAGTGAAAAGTATGTTACCATACAAACATGGAAAGACTGTCAAAAGTAATTTACAGTTAGTCTAACACGAGGACTGCGGATTGTCAATGAAAAAGACGGTCACAAATCCGAAAAAGCACCTCGACAACTGAATACCCATCACCGGAGATGATACACGCCGGAGAAGTAACGCCAGGACGCCGCGGCAAAGCGGTCGAGCGTACCAAGGCAGCGAAAACGCCGTGCAGGTCAAACAAGGCCGCAGGGCAGGAACGGGTACGGTGTGTGGCAGAGAACAAAGAAAGGGGGAAGAAACATACATCGTTCCTACAAAAAGGAAAACCGCTGAACTGTTGCAGCAGTCCAGCGGCGCGCCGCGTTTCGGAAAACGCAGACTCCATCTGCAAACAGTCTAACAGAGGGACCTCCGAAACGCAAGTAATTTTTCTCTGAATTCTATTGGAGGTAACGATTTTGAAAATATCAACCTATCACAGCTACGATAAATTGCCGCTGTTCCTCAACGCGGAACTGGTGGCAAAGGTGCTGGGCGTGTCCATCTCCAGTGCCTACGAGCTGATGCACGAAGAAGTATTTCCGTCTGTGCGCATCGGCAGTCGGTTCGTGGTGCCCAAGGATAAATTCCAACAGTGGGTAGAGCGGCAGACCGGAGGTGCCAGATGAGAACTTGGACAAAGCGCGACCCGGTCAAGAACTATTTTCCTCTGCCCAATGAGATCTATCAGCTGGGTCTGTCTCACGGTGCGATCGCTGTCTACGGTTACCTGCTCCGCATCGAAGACCGCAGAACCTATCAGTGCCATCCCAGCTACGCCACCATCGGCAAGGCGGTGGGCATGAGCCGCAACACCGTGCGGAAGTACGTGCAGGAGTTGGAGGAACGCGGACTCATCCGCACCGAGCGCACCAGCATCATCACAAGGGACGGGCGCAAGCAAAACGGAAGTCTGCTCTACACGATCCTGCCGATCCAGTTTTCCATCGACCAGTTCTACCAGCGACAGTTGGATGCTGTGGACAGAGCAAAGGAACGGCAGCGAGTGGCAAGACGCATGGAGCAGACCAGCGTGTGAAACCGGCGAGTATCTTTCCCTGCGTGCTGTTATCGTGGCCAGACAAAACCGTGAAGCCCATCGGTGCGGTGAGAGAAGCAGCAATGGGATCACGCAGCCCAGCGGGGCCGCGACGCCTCGGAACAGCGACGCGCATGAGCACATCGCTGTTCCGAAGGCTCTCTGCGCTCTTCGGGAGCACACCTGACCAAGGCCAAAAAGCGGCAAAGTTTGCCGTTTTAAGTCCCGGCCGCGCAGGGTTTCCGAACCGCGCAAAACGCTCCGAGGGTAGTGATACCACCCCCCGTCCGAAACGCCCCGTGTTTCGCCGTGTAAGCCGCTGTGTGCGAGGTTAGGAGATGGGGTGGCGTGTGTACCCGCCGCAACCCATTGAAACGAACGTTGCGGCGTTTGTGGGCGATGTGTGAAAGGGTCCGGTGCATCCTGCTCCGACAGTGGGAAACCGAGCCTTTTGGGATGGATGTTTCCCTTCCGGCCATGCCCCGTTTCGGAGGGTTTCGCCCCTTATTTGCCCGTTCGATAAAAGCACAAGATAAAGGGCCGCAGTCGCTTATGCGTGCGGCCCGCCCACAAAGCCCCGCAGTGCGGGGCTTTTCAGGGAAACGCAAACCGCAGTCGGTTTGGCGGTTTTGCAAAATAATCGCAGTCGGTCATCCAGCAAAGTCCCGTGTTTGCAAGGCTTTGCGGCGATTTTGACCGACGTCACAGAAAGGAAAGAAGAAAAATGGATGATAACAAGAAAAGTACCACGATCTGGCTGCGCCCCAGCGTGATCAGCCGCATGGATGGTTGGCTGGAAGCAGACAACTGTCAAAGCCGCAGTGAATTTGTGGATAAGGCCCTGCGGTTTTACATGGGCTATCTCGGCACCGAGGACAACACGACCTACATCTCTCAGGCCATCCTCACCGCCATTCAGGGCACCATGGATCTTAACAACCACCGGCTTCAGACGATCCTCTTCAAGTGCGCGGTGGAGCTGAACATGCTGTGCCACACCATCGCCGCCCACTTCCGCGCCGACCCGATCCACACGCGGGAGCTGCGCGCCTACGCCGTGGATGAGGTGAAGCGCACCAACGGTCAGGTGAGTTTTGAAAACGCGGTGCGGAGCCAGCGACGCATAGAGCCGGATGACACATGGCCCGAATCGTACTGATCTCCCCCTACCTCAAGGGCGGGCAGAACGCGGCAAAGCTGATGCATCGCACCCGCTACGTTGCCACCCATCCCGGCTGGAGCTGCCGGCGGATGAGCGCAGTACACTCCCCGCCACAAAAAAAGGCTGCTCGATGCGGATGCACACGTGAACAGGTTTAGAAACGTATTTTTTGCGCCGCAATAGTCAAAGAAACATTTCGAAAAACAGTAGCTTTGTGCGCCGGGTTGTGGTATGTGTTGTGGTTGCCAAAAAGGAGGTGCCGCAATGTACGACTACATGAAGGCTTTGCAAAAGCGTTTCGACCGGCAGGAACACAGCGGATTGGACGCACAGGTCGAATACGCCCAAGAGGAACTGCGGCGAGACATGGATGCCGCGGGACGCAGAAAGCTTCTGCGGCTGTTGGACGCGCAAAATGCGTTGCTGGCTGAGTCCACACTGATGAGCTTCACAGCGGGCTTCAAGCTGGCGTGGGGCATGGTGAAAGAGTTGGAGACCGATGGACTCTATTCCTTCGAGCAGGAGGAAGAAGAACACATCTGCCATCCGGCGGAGCAGGACATTTGATCCCAACTTGCAAATCGCTCACCCACGAATAAAAAAGGATGATTTCATAAGAAATCATCCTTTTTGTCTTTTGTTGCCGAAAAAGATAAAGCCTGGAAAGCCTTGCGGCTCAATGGATTCAGGGTTTTTCGCAACTTGTGTTTTTGTTTTTCTGCGCTTTTTTAAGCCATTTCCGAACCCTCATATGACATACTGACAAAGCCGTGTGCAAACAGAGGCGAAAAAAGGGCCGTGCGTCAGCACAGCCCTTTGTCTTACTTCAGTCTTATGATCTGCTCATATAGCATGGCATATCTTTTCTCGATCACCATATTGCTGTGATAGTGGCCGAAGAAGCAGTACTGGAAGGTACATTTCTGACGCACTTCGTCGAAGAACTCGGTCAGTGCGTCTTTTTTGAACATTCCTCCGCTGCCGAGGTCTACGGCGTGGAGTGCATGATCGGCTGCATGCTGGAGGCCAAGATCAGTGTCAACGCGGCGGTCCATCTAGCCTGCGCCAAGCAGATCATCACCAAGATCGACCTGGACGGCCCCGTGCTGTGCAGCGAGGACCCCATCCTGGGCGGCGCGGTGTTCAACGAGCGGAAGATCACCGTCTCCAACGACCCAGGTCTGGGCATCCATGGCATTCAAGGGATTCGCTATCTGGCAGACTGATACCATTTCTGTGTTGTCTGCGTTTTACAAGGTGCGCCCAATTGATTCTACCAGCATAGTCAAGTAAAGAAAACGCAGAACCATAAGGAATACTATAATTGATGCAAAGATCGGTCCGACAGTAGGCGTATCTATTTGTTGGACCGATTTTTACTTTGAGACTTGGCGGAATATACAATCTCAAGATATACGAGGTAGACATTAGGTAAGCTGATAGAAAGGCGACTGTAAAATTGTTTGTCATATATATTGTGCTTGTGATCTAATTAAAAATTGTTTGATATACACGATATCATAGTATGTATATTTGTGATTCAGACAAAAAACAAAAGAGAAATAAAATTTTTGTTGAGATTATTGCTGAAAAGATGTATAATAACTTCAGCAAAACCGGAAACGATTCCGGGAACATTTCCAGAATAAAGTCAATGTAAAATTATTAGGAGGTCAATGGAAATGAAAAGAAGACTCTTTGCACTCGGTTTAGCCGCTACACTGTCTTTGTCACTGCTGAGTGGTTGTGGTACAAAACCATCCACGCCCAGCGACACAGGAAGCTCTGGCAACGATTCCGCCGGCGGAAAAGTGTACTACCTGAATTTTAAGCCTGAGCAGAATGCTCAGTGGCAGGAACTGGCCGACCTGTACACCAAGGAGACCGGCGTGGAGGTCACCGTCCTTACCGCCGCTTCTGGCAGCTATGAGACCACTCTGAAGTCCGAGATGGCCAAGACCGATGCTCCCACCCTGTTCCAGGTCAACGGCCCCGTGGGCCTGGCCGCTTGGAAGGACTACTGCTATGACCTGACCGGCTCTGACATTGCCAGCCAACTCACCAGCGAGGAGTTCGCCCTGATGGACGGGGACAAGATGGCGGGCATCGGCTACGTTATCGAGACCTACGGCATCATCTACAACAAGGCTCTGCTGGAGCAGGCCGGCTACTCCGCCGACGACATCAAGAGCTTTGCCGATCTGAAGAAGGTGGCCGAGGACATCACCGCCCGCAAGGACGAGCTGGGCTTCTCCGCCTTCACCTCCGCCGGCATGGATGGCTCCTCCGACTGGCGCTTCAAGACCCACCTGGCCAACCTGCCCATCTACTATGAGTACAAGGCTGACGGCATCAGCTCCACCGACGCCATCAAGGGCACCTACCTGGACAACTACCGCCAGATCTGGGACCTGTACATCAACAACGCCACCTGTGAGCCCACTCTGCTGTCCACCAAGACCGGCGACGACGCCGTGGCCGAGTTTGTGACCAACAAGGCCGTGTTCTATCAGAACGGCACCTGGGCCTACAACGACGTGGCCGAGCTGGGCGACGACAACCTGGGCATGCTGCCCATCTACATCGGCGTGGACGGCGAGGAGAAGCAGGGCCTGTGCACCGGCACCGAGAACTACTGGTGCGTCAACGCCAAGGCCTCCGAGGCCGACATCCAGGCCACCCTGGACTTCATGAACTGGTGTGTCACCTCTGAGGTGGGCACCACCGCCATGTGCGGCGGCGAGGGCGCCATGCCCTCCGGCCAGCCTGGCATGGGCTTTGTGATCCCCTTCCAGGGCAACCTGGAGTCCAGCAACCCCCTGGTGAACATCGGCAACCAGTATGTGGCCGACGGCTATGAGCCCGTGTCCTGGAACTTCGCCACCATGCCCTCTGAGGAGTGGAAGAACGGCGTGGGCTCCGCTCTCACCACCTATGCCGCCGACCAGACCGATGCCAACTGGGACGCCGTGGTGACCGCCTTCGTGGACGGCTGGGCCGCCGAGGCGGCTGCCGTCAACGGCTGATTGGAACCCTATCTCTGAAACCAACGCTTTGACAGCGGGCGGGTGTTTGCCTGCCCGCTGTCTCCATTTCATCCTACTGACTGATTTATGTAAGGAGGCTTTTCTTTGGAAAAGGCAATCAAGCGGTATTTTCCCATCTTCCTCCTGCCCACCCTGGCCGCGTTCACCATCGGCTTCATCGTGCCCTTCCTCATGGGCATCTGGCTGTCCTTCTGCAAGTTTACCACGGTGACCGACGCCACCTTCAACGGGGTGGAAAACTATGTCCGGGCCTTTCAGGACACCATATTCCGTCACGCCTTCTGGTATACCGCCCTGTTTGCGGTGGTTTCCCTGGTGGTCATCAACATCATCGCCTTCCTGATCGCCCTGGCCCTGACCCAGAAGATGCGGGGTACCAACATTTTTCGCACCGTGTTCTTCATGCCCAACCTCATCGGCGGCATCGTGCTGGGCTACATCTGGCAGCTTATCTTCAACGGCATCCTGGCAGCCTACTCCACCGCCCTCAATCTCAACGAGTGGTACGGCTTTGCCGGATTGGTCATCCTGGTGTCCTGGCAGCAGATCGGCTATATGATGATCATTTACATCGCCGGGCTCCAGTCCATCCCCGGCGATGTGATCGAGGCCGCCCAGATCGACGGCGCCAGCGGCCCTAAGCGGCTGTTTAAGGTGACCATCCCCATGATGATGCCCTCCATCACCATCTGCACCTTCCTTTCCCTGGTCAACGGCTTCAAGCTCTTTGACCAGAATCTGTCCCTAACCGCCGGCGAGCCCGCCAAGATGTCCGAGCTGCTGGCTCTGAACATCTTCAACACCTTCTACGGCCGTACCGGCTGGGAGGGCGTGGGCCAGGCCAAGGCCGTGGTCTTCTTTATTCTGGTGGTTGGCATCGGTCTGCTTCAGCTCCGGGTCACCCGCTCCAAGGAGGTACAGCAATGAAACAAAAACAAGCCCATCTCAGCCGCTTGGGCACCGGCCTGTTCTCCTTTTTGTGCATCGTCTATGTGCTGCCCATCGTGGTGGTGCTAATGAACTCCTTTAAGAAAAAGTCCTACATCAGCCTGGAGCCCTTCCAGCTGCCCAATGAGACCACCCTCACAGGCCTAGACAACTACACCGCCGCCATCGACCAGTACGGCTTTCTGGATGCGGTGGGCTGGACGGTGTTCATCACCGTGGGCTCGGTGCTGGTCATCCTCATCTGCACCTCCATGTGCGCCTGGTATATTACCCGGGTGAAGACCCGGGTCACCAAAGCCATCTACATCCTGTGCGTCTTCTCCATGGTGGTCCCCTTCCAGATGGTCATGTTCACCCTGTCCAAGACCGCTGACCGTCTGAACCTGAACAATCCTTGGAACATCTGCATCATCTATCTGGGCTTCGGCGCCGGTCTGGCCGTGTTCATGTTTACCGGCTTTATGAAGAGCGTCCCCATGGAGATCGAGGAAGCAGCCATGATCGACGGCTGCAACCCCATCCAGATCTTCTTCAAGGTCGTGTTCCCCATCCTGAAGCCTACCATGATCTCCACTGCTATTCTGGAGACCATGTGGGTGTGGAACGACTACCTGCTGCCCACCCTGGCGCTGGACATTAAAAAGTACCGCACCATCCCCATGCTGATCCAGTATTTCCGCGGCAGCTACGGCCGGGTGGAGATGGGCCCCATGATGGCCTGCATCATGCTGACCGTGCTGCCCATCATCGTGTTCTACCTGGCCTGCCAGAAATACATCATTGAGGGCGTTGTGGCCGGCGCGGTGAAGGGATGAGAGCCGCGGGCATCCTGCTGCCCCTGTCCAGCCTGCCGGGGCCTTACGGCATCGGCACGCTGGGCGAAGAGGCAAAGCGTTTTGTGGATTTTCTCGCCGCCGCCGGCCAGAGCTACTGGCAGATTTTGCCCATCGGCCCCACCGGCTACGGCGACAGCCCCTATCAGAGTTTTTCCGCCTTTGCGGCAAACCCCTATTTCATCGACCCCGGCCTGCTGCTTGCCGACGGCCTTTTGGAAGAGGGAGAGGCCGAGGCCTTTGACTGGGGCGGCGACGAGATCTCCGTGGACTACGGCGCGCTCTACCGGGGCCGCCACGCCCTTCTGAAGAAGGCGGTGGACCGGCTGGAGCCGGAGGACGAGGGCCTTGCGGCCTTCTGCGCCGAGAACGCCTTCTGGCTGGAGGACTACGCCCTGTTCATGGCCCTGAAAGAGGAGAACCGCCAGACGGCCTGGTTTGATTGGCCCGACCCGGTGCGGCTGCGCCAGCCCATGGCGCTGGAGCTGGCAGCGAACCGGCTGGCGGGGCGGGTGCACTACTGGAAGGCGGTGCAGTATTTGTTCTGCCGCCAGTGGGCGGACCTGAAGGCCTATGCGAATGGGCGGGGCGTGCGCATTATTGGGGACATCCCCATTTACGTTTCGCCGGATTCCAGCGACCTGTGGGCCAGCCCCGAGCTGTTCCAGGCGGACAAGAACGGCAGGCTGACCCAGGTGGCGGGCTGCCCGCCCGACGCGTTTGCCGAAAACGGCCAGCTGTGGGGCAACCCCCTGTACGACTGGGCGTATCACAAAAAGACCGGCTACGCATGGTGGATTCAGCGGGTGCGCCACGCACTGGGCATCTACGATCTGCTGCGCATCGACCACTTCCGCGGCTTCGACACCTATTGGGCCATCCCGGCCACCAGCACCACCGCCCGCACCGGCAAGTGGGAGAACGGCCCCGGCATGGAGCTGTTCGATGCACTGGAGGCCGCACTGGGCAAGCTGCCCATCATTGCCGAGGACTTGGGCGAGCTGTTCCCCAGCGTGCGCAAGCTGCTGGCCGACAGCACCTTCCCGGGCATGAAGGTGCTGCAGTTCGCCTTCAGCGGTGGGGACAGCGAGTATCTGCCCCACAACCACGTCAAGAACAGCGTAGTGTATCCCGGCACCCACGATAACACCACCCTGACCGACTGGTGGGAGAACGGCGCTTCCGAAAAGGAAAAGGCCACCGCTGCGGCCTATCTGCACCTGACCCCCTGCAAGCCCTCCGCCAAGGAGGTGGCAGCTGTCAAGACTGCCA
>OJON01000608.1_pt1 | contig 23036 bp, 29 predicted proteins | sample 1598031 | NCBI WGS metagenome assembly OJON01 (sample SAMN01915216, study PRJEB22387) | human gut metagenome | isolation source: stool | host: Homo sapiens | place: USA | reverse complement strand
AGAGGTATATTCATAAAAGCAAAGAAATGACACCTCTTGGCTTTTTGTTTTTTCATCGCATTTTATTAACCGACCAAAAAATAACAAAGAGTATGGAAACAATGACTAATGAACTTACTGTCATTCCAGGGACAATCGGAATGATGGGCGGAATGGGTATGCTTAAACCTGAATTTATCGAAGACGCAGTAATCGTATCGGAAGAGGAACAGGAGGAGCATCCCAATTTTATTGAAAGTAACACTTCGGGTATTACGCTTGAAGAACTTGAAAGAAACTGTATCGTACCCAGCTTCAGTGACAACCAGCTAACAATCAGCCACCAGACATTCATACACCGGATCGAGGATGCTGCAAGGAGCTATTTTACAGGTGAGAACATTGGAAACACAGAGATCAGAGTTTCACATAAAATCCTGGGCAGGGTGCCGAGTGCATTGACCAAAAGGAAGGAGGAGCTTAAACCTGAGGACGAGACCATCTATTATCAACGTATGGCTTTCTGTTTTCATATCCGTTCCATGAGCAGAATGATGAACGGCGAGGAGGTACATTTATGTATCGGCGGTGTAAGAAGTCTGAACGAGGAGAACCTGTATACCCGAAAATCACCTGAAAAATTCAAGATATTCATAGGTTGGCGTGTGCGTGTATGTTCAAATCTAATGCTGACAAATGATGGCTTGACCGGACGACTGGAAGTGATGAGTGACACTGATATTTACAATTCGGCGCTACGGTTATTCCAGGACTTCAATCCGGAACACAATTTGAGACTACTTGAGAACTTGGGAAGAACCAAGGTTTCACAGGAACAGTTCTGTCAGATTATAGGCAGATTGAGATTGTATCAAGTCTTGCCTGCATCACAACTTAGAGAACTGCCGAAGGTGATTTTAGGTGATTCCAATGTCAATGCGGCAACCAAAAACTACGTGGATAATCCTAATTTCGGGTTACGTGGCAGAGAGAATATTACCTGTTGGGATTTGATGCAACTTCTTAATGACGCCGCCAAACAATCCTACATAGACAAGTTCCTGGAGCGAAATCAGAACTGCACTGATTTTGCAGTTGGTATCCAGAAAGCCTTGAACGGTGAGGATACGGAGAATTACGGATGGTTTTTGAGTTAGGCCTGAAAATAAATTAACTCACAAGGGAGAAAGATCAGAATATAACAAACATGGTCTTTCTCCCTTTTTTGTTGAACCCTTTTAAAAATAAATGATATGAGCAGATTGGATATACTTAAAGCTTCCCTGGAAAAGAAGCAGGCTAGATTTAATAGAAAACTGAACGAGCATTTTTCCGATGTGAAGAGTGCCAACGGACAACCCCTTAACGACAAGAGAAACGGATATTCAACGATGAAACGTTGGGACAGGCAGAATGAAACCCTTTCCAAAATACAGAAAGAGATTGAAAAGACCCGTACAGCGATTGAACGTGAAGAAAGCAGAATAAGATGTATTGACCGTAACAGAAATTCAATGCCCGAAGAGATTCAAAAGCTTATCAATGACGGCACTTTAAAGCAATGGGGCAAATATCCCCATATCATGTTTGTGGAAGGTGTGGATAAAGCACGTATCATATGGGATGACAGGAAGAAAGTGGTGATGCACAAGTTCGTAAGTTCCATTACCGATACAGAGCAGAGAAGGAAGTTTGCCCGGGTGTATAACTCACTCAATGCATCAATCAATAAACAAAACAAGAAATAAAAAACACTATGGAAAAACAAGAATTGGAAAACAGCAGGGAATTCAAGGCTGCAAAAGAACTTGAACATGCCCTGAACGATTACGGGTGGAATGAAAAGAGGTTCGCTTCGGCAGTAACTACATTCCACAGGACCCTGCAACAGACCTTATTCAGAAGTATGGTTGAAGTGATAAGGATCATGGGAAGTGAAGGTTACGGATATGACCTGAGAAACAAGTCTTCCCATGAGATATGTAAGAAGATAGTTGAGTCCGGAGCTTTGGAGGACTGTCATTTACCTTTTATTTAGACCATGGTTTATGAGTGTTGCTGTTCCGATATGACCCTGGCGGAATGGAACAGGAAAATGAAAGGAATAAAGCCTGTCAATTACAGATGGCTGATTAATAAGATCAGGAAGCATGTACCTCAGTTGTACGGGATGCTTGCTTTACAGTTTTATAACCCCTATGAGAACAGATGTGGAGTGACGAAAGACTACTATATTCTGGTTCATTCCGGCATTGAGTATTTCATAAAAAAATAGAGACAATATGGCAATTAATATCAATGACGAGCTTTTCAAGAGATATGCTCCGAAGAAGAAAATAGAGATCATAAAGAATCTTACTTCTTCCGAACTCCTGGCAACAACTCCTGCTACTATGGAAAGAATCATAAAAGAAGCAGGTCGGTATCAATATAAATCCGTAGACAAACGCCTGTTCATCAGCCGGGACAGACAGGAAGGTAATTCCTGGAACAGTATGGTCGAGGCGGTAGAACTGATGAAAGGCAAGCTCTATCTGGACATTTATTTTCAGACGGATTCGACGGACGGAAACATTACGGAACAATACAACAGCTTTTTCAACCGTGGAGAATACAGGGGGAAGGTCATTCTTACAAACAGATATGGTGATCAGGAACCCTACTACTTCATCTACTCTGAAAAAGACAAGACGATGGTTTTAAAAAGTATTCTTCTTGAATACGTTTACACCAGGTACTCTTCAAATCTACAAGAAGATGGCCGAAAAGGAAGTTTACTATAAGATTTCCAGAGAGATAATGGGATCAGGAATACTGGATAACGACAGTATTTCATAACGGTTGAAACATACCGAACTAATATTCCGGGGAGGGATATTTCCGATTAAAAGGAAGTATCCCTCCTTTTTTATTTACTGACAATTTAAAATTCAGAAGATTATGTTATACTATAATTTTTATGGTTACGAAGGATTCAAGGCCTGTTTCGGCCTTGAAAAGAGAGACAATGGCACGGTGGTAAGAAAGAACAGGATACTGCTGGGCCATCTGAAAAAACCTGCACTACTCAAGTATTGCAGGGAACATAACGACTATGCCCTGCTGCGTATATGTGATATGGCTGACCTACAGAAGAAAACGGTTGAAGCCATTTTGAGTTCGGGAAAGAATGATGAAAAGCTGCCCCATAAAGTGGAACTGATAGGTGAAACATACTATTCCTCCAAATATGAGACCGACGAATTCAGAGGCTTGTGTGAGGACCTTGACAAACATTCAATCCGTTATATCAACGTTGAACGTAACCGAGTCTTCAAGATGAGGGCCGGCAAGTTCATGAGGGAGCTTATCCTTGAGACAGAGATAGGGAAACTTCTTTCTCCCTGTGTGGTAAACTGGATTGCCGGGGATGTGTTCACCCAGCATTGGTGCACTTATACTCATGGCTATACTTCCGGTATAGAATTACATGTCAACGATGAGTTTGAGAAGATCTATGACAGTGATTACTGTAAAGGTGATTTCAATTCATGTATGGTGGACAGGAACCGTACTTCATTCTATCGTGATTCGGTAAAGTCCAAGGCTGCTTACATAACTGATAAAACAGGTCTGATTGTAGCCAGGTCCATTCTGTTTACCGAGGTTACGGATCAGGATGGCAGGAAATGGAGGCTGCTTGAAAGACAGTATTCCTCGGAAGGCGATGATGCATTGAAACGCCTGCTGGTGGATAAACTTATTCAGGAAGATTATATTGACGGCTATAAGGTGATTGGCGCTTCCTGTCATGATGCAAATTCCTTTGTGGATGTTTGTGGCAACTCTCTGTCTGATAGAAAATTTGAAATAGATTGTGATTTGGACATGGAAGACACGCTTTCCTATCAGGATTCTTTCAAATGGTATGGTTATAATCAGAACAAAGCCTATAACTACGAAAACTCCAGCTTCTCATATACCCTTGACACCACAGACCTGAACCTTTATGGCGATACTGATGAAGATGAGGATGAGGATGAAAGTCTATGGGATGAATATCACCAATACGACTGTGATGATACCACACTCTGCTACCTGCATGGAAATGAGATAAATGTAGATTCCGAAAACCTGGATGATTTTGTATGGATAGAATCCAAAGAGGAATACCACCATAAGGATGACTGTGTATGCTGTGACAATTGTGGGGAGAACCTGCTGGAAGATGATGCGGAGTACTCCGAAGTGACAGAAGAGCATTATTGCTGCAAGGAGTGTATGGAAAAAGCGGAGGATGAGTTCAAGCGGAAGAACTGGTACTATTTAGAATATGACGGTGAATGGTACGAGGATTACACCGATATAACCCGGATTAATATCTGGAATGAATCGGAAGGTATCTATGAGGAGAAGTCCATTAGTATAGACACATTGGATGGATTGATTGAGAATGAAGATGTATGGGAGTTCGGTGAGGATGTATTTGACAAAGTAAATCCGAGTACCAATCTCCCGTATGGTTATAAACTTAAAAAAGAGATGAATCATGAATACGCAACTGTTGAAGAGACTGTATAGTATCTACAGTCCCAGTGGAAAGGAGCGGAAGATGGTGAAGTTCCTCTGTTCCTATATAAGACAACTGCCCGGAGACATATCCGTGTCAAAGGATAAATTCGGGAACCTGTATGTAGTAAAGGGAGAAGCTGAGACCTATCCTTGCTTGGTGAGCCATATCGACCAGGTATCACACTGCAACCATTCAAAGGATTTCAAGGCGTTAGAGACAAGGGAAATCATATTCGGTTATTCGCCAAAGAACAGGAGGTTTGAGAATTTGGGAGCCGATGATAAGAACGGAGTGTTTATCTGCCTTGAATGCCTGAAGAAATATGATGCCGTTAAAGTAGCCTTTTTCAGGGAAGAGGAAACGGGATGCAGGGGAAGTTCTGAAGCGGTGATGTCTTTCTTCGAGGATGTAAGGTTCGTTATCCAGCCTGACAGAAAGGGTGATTCGGATCTGATTACAAGTATCGGATATTCTGACTTGTGTTCCGAAAAGTTTATAGAAGCCCTTGAACCTGAAAAATGGGGTTACATGGAGGAGAACGGCTTGATGACCGATATTCTGACTTTGAAAGAGAAAGGGCTTGGGGTCTCCTGCATCAACGTCTCATGCGGTTATTATAATCCTCATACTGATGAAGAAATCACTGTCAAGAAGGACCTGATGAAGAGCCTGCTGTTTGTAGAGCATATCATAGAGGAGTGTACCGATGTATATCCCCATACGCAAAGTGACCCGTATTTCAGTCCTTATGAATTTGAGGATGAGATTTACGATATGCTGAACTATGACCCGACTTTAACTCCCGAAGACCTTTATGAAATGTATTCCACAGATTTTCCACACTTGAGACTGGATGATTACGAGAGGATATGCAGGGATTACCGGATGCTTTGGAAAGAATATGACGAATATAAACTGATAAACGGCAACGGATATGAAAACGAGAAGGTTCTGTCCTAAATGCGGACGTATGCTTTTAAAATCAAGGATTGAAGGCTATGTATTCCAGTGTATGAACTGTGACGAGGATTTCTACAGGTTTGAAGTCCTTACGAAAAAGCAGAAAAGAATGATGGATTTAAAAACACAGAGTCATGGAAAGAGACAAGAATAATGATTTGGAATTGGCCGTATATATCTGGTCAATCCTGAAATCCAATCTCCCCGTCCTTATGTCTTGGGGAGTTGAGATTGAAACAGTGAAAGTAATAACATGTGGTCTTGAATTCAAGGTCAGCGGATTCAAGCACACCGGAAAAGTTCAGATAGTATTGAATGAAGGTGTGGACCTGTTTGAAGTCTGTCTTCTTGGTGAGGATGGGGAAATCAAAGACAAGAGAGAGGGCATCTGCTTTGACATGCTTGTTTCTGAGGTGGATGAACTTGTAGAGAAAACGGACGATTATGAAAGGAGGATTGCTGAAACATACAACATCATAAGGTATTAGCTGTTCTCTGAGAAATCGGAATATGTGATAATAGGCTTTCTGGGAGGGAGTAGAATTTATAAGAACTCGAAATCTCATGGAAAGCCTTTTTTATGAACCAATGTGAATGGTTCCATAGATTAGACGAGCATCTAACTTGTGGAACTATTGTTAAAAAACGAATAACAATGAAGAACAACAACCAATACGTGGCTTATCTCCGGGTAAGTACACAAAAGCAAGGATATTCAGGATTGGGAATTGAGGCACAGAGGGAGATAATACAAAAACATCTTCATGACAAAACTCTGATTGCTGAATATGTTGAAATAGAATCGGGTCGGAAGAAAGACAGACCCAAACTTAAAGAGGCGTTGATACTTTGCAGGAAAACAGAAGCCATATTGATAGTAGCCAAACTGGACCGGCTGGCAAGAAATGTTTCATTCCTATCCAACCTATTAGAAAGTGATGTGGATATAGTCTTTTGCGATTTCCCTGAGGCTAACAAAATGGTGCTGCATATTCTGTCTGCAATATCTCAATACGAAGCTGAATTAATAGCAGCCAGAACGAAAGCATCATTGCAGGCTAAGAAAAGCAGAGGATTTAAATTGGGTAATCCTGAGCACTTGATGGATAAGCATAAGCAAGCCATCCGGAACAGTATCAGAAGTTGTAAGGAGAAAGCTGACAACAACCCTAATAACAAAAGAGCCGTTGCGATGCTTCGGACATTAATCAAGGAAGAATATACCCTGAAAAGCATGGCGGATACTTTGAACAAGGAGGGTTTCGTTACTTCTCAGGGGTGTAGTTTTTCAAAATCAACTGTATATAAACTGATTAAAAGGTATAACTTAAAAGAAGATTGAAATTATGGAACCCAAGTATGTATTGATTTTAGATTTTTGTGTCGGCTGTTTGAATATCATAAAGCTGACGGATGAAGAACTGAGAGAATCGGAGAATTACGAGGATTTTGAAGATTTTCTCTCAACCATCGAGGAGAAATACGGATTCAGACTTAATAATTGCCAATGGATGACTACTGAAAATTTAGACATCTATTGCTATCAGAACGGAGAAGAGACAGACCCTAATCTGTTATAACCAAATTAAGAAGAGAAACTGAGGTAATACTTGGTTTCTCTTTTTTTCTTTTTTTGGAGTTGGTCGGAGACGAAAGTATGAAACGGAGTGTAATGTAATACATAACTGGAAGACAAGGTGGAATAAATATGAATTATTTTATTAAGCTCTGAAGTAAATAAACTGTGTCATGTGCTGGCTCATTGGTCTATTACTGATTTTACATATGCAACATTTTCGGTATTCAATTTGACCAATGGAGAGTTAACAGAATGCATCAATATTTTTCCTTATGCAATCTATTCCTTTTAAGTAAAATCTCTCATTTTAAGAAAAAAAGTTGCATGAAATTATTGTATATCTTTCTTCTTTCGTTTGTTGTAGGCTCACGCCGCCTGAGTGAGTAGTATAATAGACATCTTATAGTTATTATACAATTGGCTTTCAGTTAACTCTTGCATGAAGAAGCTATCAATGTTTATTGATGAGGTAGAGGATATTCTGTTCTGGGTGTGTGAATACTAATTCCAAGGGGGTAAATATAGTTTTCAGGGGTGTAAAACCTTCAAAGTATCAGTTGTCGCAGAATTCAGCATACTACGGTTATTGGATTACACACCAATGATTTACATAATAAAAGCTATCTATCCTTAGAGTGTGTAAAACGCATACACACCATATATGACATAGAGAAGCCTGTTCCTTCATGATTCATCGGGTACATACGGCATGGAAAGGATGATAAAATATTCAACAACACACTATGTATCCGTTCCGGTCCATGATGAACAGTTACAATAGAGAGTCCGGTTAAAAGTCCATAATCCGGAAGTATACAGTATCATATTTTCATAGCCTTTTTTATGACCAGCCGTAGATACCATAAATCCTGACCTGCTGCAAATATCGGATAGGACAGCAGAAAACCATTGTATTTTATCGACTGAAGACAGGAAGGCATGGGACATTATGTGATTATTGCATTCCCATCCATCAGGTAGAAACAGTTGAGGAAAGAGAATAAATGTCAATTGGAGAATAGAGGTCTTAGGGTACTTCGTTCCTTCTACAGTGGAGAAGATGAGGAGGTCGTTTTGTCTGTTTGCTGTTTAATTGGATATAATAAGTCAAGCCTGCAATGTTTTTGGTTAAATCTGTATATGATTTGTAACCTCTTAGAATAAAAAAGATTAGAATAATCACCCCATTTCAGGTAATGAGTTGGCAACCGTCTCTGTTGCCTTGTTCTGCTTTGTTTTACTTCTGATGGTTATGTATTACATTCCACTTCGTTCCATACTTCAGGCTCTGCCAAACTCTTGATTATATCTTATTCCTGCTAAAAAAAGAACTGTTTTAAAGCAGGATATTGAGAAATAGAAATCAAATGCTATTTAAAATTCAGATAATATCTCTATCTTTAAGGACGTTTCATAGATCAATGGGAGGTAGCATTAATACTATAGACATATGAAAACAGAGATGCTATATATTCTAGTATGTTGTCTTTTTCTGACCGGTTGTAATGGAAAAAGTAATAAAGAGAACCACGCTGATGTTACCGACACGCTCTTTGAGGAAATATCTCTTATAGATGATGAAACGGACAGCCTGATAAAACTGGAGGGAGAGAATTTATGGAAAGAGGCGAACAGGTATAAGGCTTCCATAACCGATACCACTTTCCTTAGAATAAGAGGGATAATGTCCTATGCTGCAATAGATATGTATACAGGAGAAGGTTTCAATAAGAACTACGCCTTTAACCAGATTGTTTATCTGAAAGCGTTGGATAGATGCAGGAAGTTTCTTACTGTAAAGAATGACAGACTGAAATTCAATATCAAATCCGGTAAAGATATTCATATTTCAGAAGAGTTGTACCTGTTCATATCCGATTTGTTCAATGAGTGGAACAAATGGCTGGAATCGGGCAGTCATAAAGTATTGAAAGATGAACAGGGGCTCTATACTGTATTACCTGAAGGAAACAGCCGGACTCAACCCATAATAGTTGAAGAAGGGCCTAAGCAAGTTCCCCAAGATACAGTTGTAGAGATTAAGTATATCCCTTCTGCAAATGCTACCCCTTCCACAGAGAAAGCAGTATCAGGCTTGAAATGGGGTTATCTAATAGATGATACAGAAGGAGTGTTCAAAGCTTCTTTTGGCAAGCATAAAAACCGGATAAACCGTGAAAGAAGTGAGGATATCATAGTAAATGGTACAAGCATTTCCGGAGGCAAGGTTTATATTTCCATTGTCAGTCCTAAATATAATCTGATATATAAAGGTGAAGCTGATTTCTATCTGGAGGGCAAACAGAAGAATTTACATAAGATTCTCGATAAGGACGTGGATAAGGAGTCTGTCGTCCTTTGTCTTGAAAAAGGGGAAACAGCAGAGATAGATGTTGATTTCCCTGATAACTGTCAACCGGGTGATTATCTTCTGAAAATCAGGGTCTATAATGAGAACGAGGAATGTTATTATACAGTCCAACAATGGTTTGAAGCCTATACCGCTCATCAGGTTTCATACAGAAACAAACCTGTTCCAGTAGGCCCCGCACGGTCTTCGGATTATAAGGCACCTTCAGGCGAGGATGATATATTTGATGTTGTTCGGAATATGCCTGAGTTTCCTGGTGGTATGCCTGGACTGATGGAGTTTATAAGACAGAATATCCGGTATCCACAAGCTGCAAGACAAAGCAGACTGGAAGGCAGGATTATTGTACAGGTTGTTATAGACAAGGATGGAAGTGTGATACAGCCCAAAATTCTCCGTAGCATCAATCCTGTACTGAGTGCTGATGCTGCTTTATGTGAAGAGGCATTACGTATCGTTTCGATAATGCCAAAATGGAAACCCGGTAATCAGCATGGAGTGAATCTGAAAGTAAGGTTCACGTTCCCGATAAGATTTGAATCTCCCACCAGTCAAATTACCCGAAATAATGAAAGTATGCCATGAAAACGATATTTGTAATCATACTGCTCTGTGTTTTGATGGTCGGGTGTACAAGCAAGCCTAAACATAATCCGATTGTAGATACTATAAACAATAGCATAGGAATAAATGATACCCTCGGATTGTCATTGCATCCCGAATACCCTGTATATTCCACCAGACAGAAACAAGTGACTTTTGTATTACATAACAATAGTGGTACTGACATTAGCTTTGGGGGATATTACAACTACACTTATGAGGATGAAAAAGGTACATGGAGAGAAGCTCCCATGCAGCTTGTTGCATTTGATGTAGAAACTGTACTTTTTCAGGGCAATACACATTATTATAATGCGTATTTGTTCAGACATGCTCCCGGCCGTTATCGCTTCTTTCTTACAATAAGAAGATATAACAGGAAATATACTTTAATGGCTGAATTCCAATTGCAGAATAATACTATTGAATTTTTGGGAAGGCATTCCGATAACCGGCAGAAAGATACTTTACCGCCGGAAGAGGAAATTGTAGGGCAACCAATCTATAATGTAGTCGACCAAATGCCAGAATTTCCCGGTGGTATGGATAAACTGTTGCAATTCATCAACGGTAATATGCAATATCCGGCAGAAGCACGAAAGAAAGGAATACAAGGAAGGGTTACTGTTCAATTTATTGTAGATGAATACGGTCACATAACAGAACCTAACATAGTGAGAAGTGTTGATCCTTTTTTAGATAAAGAGGCATTACGTATCATAAAAACGCTTCCTCAATGGAAACCCGGAACATTGAAAGGGAAAGCTGTAAAGGTGAAATATACAGTTCCGGTGACTTTCAGGCTGGATAAAACAAAAGAGATTCCCCAAACCCCACAATCAATGACACAGACATTGCATCCGGTACCCCGTAATATTCCAATCGGGAAAAACATGAATCCCGATTCGCTTTCCATGAAAACTGAATATGCCTGCTATCCGCCGTCAACTACAGAAGTGAGGATATTTGTCACCAATCACTCCCGGCAAAAGTACACTTGTGGAAATGACTACAGCCTTGCTTTTTATAATGGCAGCAAACGACAATGGGAAATATTATCTGCCAATCCAACTATTGAGGATATTGGTTGGGCATTGCTTCCCCAATATCCCCCTCATCAGCAGACAATCAAACTCCATACTTCTGAAATACCCAATCGTCCGGGGAAATACCGAATTTATAAAACATTCTGTAGAGATGCCAAAGAAGTAGCCTATGCGGAATTTGAAATAACCTCATCCGGGTGACATCAGAAATAACTTGATAAGGCGATGTGATATTAACCCAATGGAAGATAACGATGAAATATTTACTCTTTATATCATTGATACTATTTTGCTCTTGCCATTCCGGTTCTTCCAGGAAAGGACAGGGAGATAAAACAGACAGCATTCGTTTGCAAAAGGAACTATGTGCTTTACATCGGTATGTGGACAGCATTATTAAATCCGATACCATCCTGCAACAACGCTTTCATTGTTCAGGAGCAGGTCTGACCAAAGACAAAGTAATCATTGACTTCCTGGATATACCGGAAGATTCTTTTGAGGTTTTTAAATCGGCATTCAAGAAGAACGTTTTTGCTTCCCCACTGTTGGAATTCAATATAATGTCGGATATCACATTCGGCCCTGAAATCATTCCGATAAAAGAGGATTCTCTCGGACGGACTGCAAATATAGTGTTGAGTCCTATACCACGGGATATTCCTCGAGGAGAAGCCATAAGCCCTGTTTTCCTTTCAATGCGTGCTGAATATGGCTATTATCCGTTATCGACAACAGAAGTAAAAGTATTCATAACCAACCACTCCCGTTATGAATATGGCTGTGGTGAAGATTACAGTCTTACCTATTACAATGAAAGGCTGAAAAAATGGGAAGCACTACCGACCAACCCAATCAGGAATGATGTTTTATGGATATTTCCATTGGACTATCCCACTCATGAGCAGACAATCAGGCTTTATACTTCTGAAGTGCCCAATCGTCCAGGGAAATATCGTGTTTACAAATCCTTCAATAGGAATACGAAAGTGGCTTATGCTGAATTTGAAATGGTGGATACGAAAGGAGTTGAACAAATCAGAAAACGGATTGATGATTATTGGATGGACAGAATGAATGATGAAAAAGATACTACAGCACAAAACATTCAAAGTACAAGTATTTATGACAATGATACTATTGGAGTATCATTAATGAACAATTCACTGTATTTTCAGGAAATGTTCAGGCGAAAAGTTGTTAGTTATTCGGCTGTCAATCATGGAAGAATTCAATCGGCAACACCTTTTACAGCACCTGCATTCTTGGATACTCTGCAAATATCTATGAAAGCAGACAGAGCTGTTTATCCGGTAGGCACGAAAAATGTGTCGGTGAGTCTGAATAATAATAATTCCAAAGTCCTGTTCTTTGGAGAAGATTATATGGTGGCACGTAAAGAAGGCAATCAATGGCTGTTACTGAATGGCAACAATGCTTGGACTGATATAGGCATTGGAGTTGGACAAGGGGAAAAATATCAATTTACAGCAAGTCTTTATCCTCTTTTTAATGATAACAGACCTGGAAACTATAGGGTATATAAGGAAATAGGTTTTTATGATTCTAAAGAAAAATGGTTTATGGTGGCAGAATTCAGAATAGAGTAAGTAAAACCCTTATCATATCCGGATATTTTCTGGTATTGGATGAAATTCAGTATCTTTGCAATCCCTTTTAATGTAGAACTTGATTATGACAAAAGCAGAAATTGTAAATGAGATCTCCCTGAAAACGGGAACAGACAGAAAAGAAGTACTTCAGATAGTGGAAGGATTCATGGAGAGTGTTAAAAAGTCACTGGTCAACGGAGAAAATGTATACCTGAGAGGGTTCGGTTCTTTTACATTGAAACACCGTGCTGAGAAAGTGGCCCGGAATATTGCAAAGAATACTACCATAATTGTTCCGGTCCATGATATTCCCCATTTCAAACCATCCAAAGACTTTTCTTTAGATTGATTAATTGATCTATGAAAATAGTTTCGGTGGATAACTCATTGCTTGTTTTGGGTCGTGGAATAGGGCAAATGATGTTCCAGAATAATGCGTTGTCCGGTCTGTTGATGCTGATCGGGATATTCCTGAATTCATGGGAAATGGGAATATTGGCTTTGGGTGGTAATATAATAAGTACATTGACAGCTTATTTCTCCGGTTATGGACGTGATGATATAAAGAACGGTCTGTATGGTTTTAACGGTACATTGGTGGGAATAGCAGTCGGAGTTTTCATGGAGTTGTCGATTGGTTCCTTATTATTGATGGCAGTGGCTTCATGTATTTCAACCTGGATATCACGACTTTTCAACCTGCAAAGCTCACTTCCCGGATTTACAGCACCCTTTATCCTTTCTGTATGGGGATTATTGGGACTTTGCGCCTGGATAATGCCTGATATTCTGTTGGTTTCTGATGCGGTTAATGATACTACACAAAGGATTAATTACTTTCAGACCCTCTGTTTTAGCATCGGTCAGGTAATGTTTCAAGGGAATATCTGGACCGGCCTGTTCTTTCTTGTCGGTATTCTTGTAAATTCGCGGACTGCTGCTTTCTATACTGTAATTGGAGTACTTCTCCCTATCCCTTTGGCTATCTTGCTAGGAATAGATGCTGATACGGTGAATATGGGCTTGATGGGCTATAACTGTGTATTGTGTGCCATTGCGCTAGGAGATAGAACTCTGAAAAGTCTTGTATGGGCTTCATGCTCAGTCTTGCTGTCCGTTATCTTACAGATTATAGGGATGAACTTGGGGATTACCACTCTGACCGCCCCTTTTGTCGTATCTGTATGGATCATAATGGGAATACAGAAATTGGTGAGTGTCAGAATAGAAAAGAGTTGATTCAGGTATTACGATTAATAATAGAATAAGGAAGCTGGATAATGAAGTACTGTCTCCTTTTTTGTAATCAGCTTCTTAGCCCAAAAGATTATGAGGCTTATAATTTTGTAACAAGAGAAATAGAATAATTAGCGGTGATTTCTCGGAGTGGCCGCTATTTTTTTTGCACCTCAAATTATAAATATTAGAATATTATTTTGAATTATAGAATTATATCATATATCTTTGTCCTTGGATAATTGAGTAACCAATGAGAATATTTACCGAACAAGCATTAAAAGAATATGCAGAGAACCATCCCGATTCAAAGGTCGCTTTGCAAGAATGGACTACCATTGTGAAAAGAAGCAAGTGGACCTGTTTTGCCGATATTAAGAAAACGTTTAATAGCGTTGATAATGTAGGTAATCAACACTATGTTTTCAATATCAAAGGCAATAACTATCGTTTGGTAGTAGTGATTAAATTTACTATTCAGTTTGTGTATATTCGCTTTATTGGTACTCATAAAGAATATGATAGAATAGATTGCGCTAATATTTAGGATTATGACAAAGATAGAAAATCAAGCTCAATATGAATGGGCGGTGAAAAGAGTAGAGGAACTTCTTCCATTAGTGAAAGATGATACTCCTTTGAATGACCCAAATAGTATAGAATTGGAGCTTCTTTCTAATTTGGTTGCTGATTATTCCGAAGAACATTTTGCATTGGGAGAACCAACACTTGTGGATGTTCTTAAACTTCGTATGTACGAAATGGGGCTTAATCAAAAATCACTTGCAAAGTTGGTTGGTGTCAGCCCTTCACGGCTAAGTGATTATATATCCGGTAAATGTGAACCAACTTTGAAAGTTGCTCGTGAGATAAGCCGAAAGCTAAATATTGATGCTAATATAGTGTTAGGTGTATGATAGATGTTAAGGAATTAAGAATTGGAAACTATGTTTTCCCTAAAAATGATAGTGGAAAAGAAACTGTAATTGGAGAGATTTTTGCTATTAACAATTATTTGGTAAGTATAAAGGGGAATCATAACCAATATGATTATCATCTTCTTGAGCCTATACTTCTTACAGAGGAATTACTTTTGAAGTGCGGTTTTACAGAATTGTATTCAGACTCAAAGGGCTACATATATAGTGTCAATAATATCGAGTTTATTCGTTCCTATTTTGATACTCCAAGTTTATAAAAACGAATGAAGAGAACGTATTATTTGAAAAGCCCATAACCTATCTTTATCAGCTTCAAAATATATACTTTGCCTTAATAGGAAAAGAACTTGAAGTGAATTTATAATATATCATCTAATCATATTAGGCGTGATTCCATTCGGTTTCACGCCTTTTTTTATACCATTTTACGACAATAAAACGATTGTCGTGTATCATCTATCTGATAATTTCTTACACAGCTTATTAATAGCGAAATTTACCGTAGAAGTTTATAAAGCAAATTCATACGGTATGACAATCTTAGAACAAATCTTAGCAGGGCTACAACAGAAATTCGCTGGGGTGGACACTGCTATTCTTACCCGCATTGCCACCAAAAAGGCAGAGGGTGTAACGGACGAGACAAAAGTAAACTCTATTGTTGAGGGTATCGGTTTTTCGGACGTGCTTAATTCCTATGGTGATTTCTGTGCTGGGGATGCTTCCAAGACCGCAGTTTCCAACTACGAGAAGAAACATAACCTTAAAGACGGTAAGCCAATCGAGACTACCACAACCACCAAAACGGAAGAGAATAAAGACGATGTGTCTGCATGGGCGCAAGCTTTAATTGACTCCAACAAGAACCTTTCTGATAAGCTGACACAGTTTGAAGCAGAAAAGGCTCAAGCAACACGTAGCCAGCAGATTTTGGCAAAGGCAAAGGAGTATGGTATTCCCGAAAACTACGCCAAACGATGCGCCATTAAGGACGATGAGGACTTGGACGCATACTTCAAGGACTTGAAGCAGGAGTTTGCGAATGACGGCTTTAAGGGTGTAGCTCCTCCAGATACAGCAAAAAAAGAACTGGAGAATGAGACTCAGGCGTTTGCGAAACACCTGATTTTAGCCGTGTGGTAGAATGTGGGTAGATTTTATAGGTTCTACTGATATTCTACTGCCATAGTTTGGCAACCCTTTCCTGGCAAGATATTCCCTACTCATAAATTTCTTGTTTACTTTCGCTGAAAAGTGATTGTAAATGAGTATATTTGTCATGTTTTATTGGTTAACGCCCATGAATGTGTCTTTAACAGGATGCGTTCGTGGGCTTTTTTTGTTTAATTAAAAAAGTTCGTAGATGAAAAAGAAACTGATTGTTTTGGCTGTTGTGGTGGCCGTGATTGTAGGTCTGCTGGCTTATTACCAGTATGTACCGTTTTGGGCAAGCATTGTGAGTACCGGTGCGTTTATTGCCGGCATTCTTCTCGGTTGGAATGCCAAGGGGTGGAGTGATGAACATGTAACGGGGATGAAGGTATGATGGAGGAACTGAATGAACTGTTCAACATCACCGGCGGGATAGTTACTACTATCCTGCTTCCTCTTTTCGGTGTGTTCATGTTCTATGACAGCAAGAAGCGCAAGGCGGCTGCGGAAGCGAGAAAGGCGGAAGCTGATAATATCACCTCGTATGCTGCTGAATGGAAGGAACTGTACGAGAAAAAGGAACACAGGGTAGTGGAACTTGATTCCAAAATAGACCAGCTTTATGCCGAGAAGAATGAAGACCGCCAGCGTATCCGCGAGCTGACCGAAAAGAACGCTACACTGGAGATAGAGAAGATAAAGCTGGAAGCAAAGCGGTGTGATGTCCGGGGATGTAGCGGGCGGAAGCCACCGAGCGATTATTAATTCACGGGAAGGAAGGTGTTTCGCAACGGCTCCCTTCCCTTTTTAGCACAAACTTAAAGTTTAAACAAAGGCTTCTGCAAATGTAGTGTATGTTTATATTAAATCAAATGATGTATGAAGTATTTTACGATAAAAGAACTTTGCCGTTCGACAACTGCCGACCGCAAAGGAATCGACAACAGATGTGGCAGTGATATAGAAGCCAATCTGACTGCATTGGTGGATAGCGTTCTTGACCCGCTACGCGAATGGTACGGCAAACCTATCGTTGTGAACAGCGGTTACCGTTGCCTGGCATTGAATAAGGCAGTTGGCGGTGCGACAACCAGCCAGCACATGAGCGGACAGGCCGCGGACATTGATACCGGAGACAGGCAACGGAATAAGCTACTGTTCGAACATATCCGCAAGAACCTTCCTTTCGACCAGTTAATTGATGAGAGTAATTTTGCCTGGGTGCATGTGAGTTATCGGGCAGACGGTAGAAACCGTAATCAGGTACTGAAGCTATGAAAAAACTACCCTGGCTATTAGTTGTATTGCTGGCCATCGCTTGTGTGGCGGCGTGGTTCCGTCCGCACGAGCCTTTGCCGGCAGAAATACGTACCGAAACGAGGATACAGACGGTTGTCAAACTTGATACGGTTCTTATCTCTGCACCGATAGCAGTTTTTCTTACCTTCACAAATGATACTATACATATCGGTGATACAGTAGTCATGCGTGAACAAGCCTATTATGAGGATAGTCTTTATCGGGCATGGGTTAGCGGGTATCGTCCAAAGTTAGATAGCATAGAGGTATATCCGAAGACTATTTATCAGACGGTGACGAATGACATCTATCATGCCGTTAAGCCGAAGATGAAGCGTTGGGGATTAGGCTTGCAGGCTGGGTATGGGTATCCGGGTGGTTTGTATGTAGGTGTAGGAATAAGTTATAATCTATTTGTATGGTAAGAAAGAAATTAACGATGTAGAAGTCGGCTTGTCGCTGGCGCTCTTTCGGGGCTTAGAGTGGAAAGAAAGCCCCCAACGTTCAAATAATTATTGCCACATAAAAATTTGAAAAAGCATAAGACAATGCACGTTGGAGGCTTTAATATCTTCAACGCATTATCTTATGCTTTATTCATTTAATCTCATGTTCCCAGTAGTGAAGAAGTTCCTATGCGAACATTGCAGGAAAAAATTACTGGAATGATAGTACCAATCCTTTCCAATTTGGAAAATACTGGAAAGGATTATATAAATCGTTCTTTGACTTGTTGGAACACCGTTTTGAGAAGACATTTTATGTGAGCAGTGTTAATACATATGTATTGGTTTTGCTATATCAAATACTTTGCTTATATTTGTGGCGTAAAAAGTGCCGGTATGTACAAGCTGCATCACCTTGCACTATAATAAGGAACTTATAGGGATGCCCAAATTGCGGTGTCCCTTTTTTATTAAAGCATAATAAATGAAAACTGCGACATCAATAGAAGAACAGATACAATTGCTCGAAGAACGGGGAATGATTTTTAACGATAAAGAAAAAGCCAAAGAAATTCTGCTTGATATTGGATATTATCGATTGGGATTTTATTGGTTCCCTTACGAACAAAGTTATCCCTCAAAGAACAATCGAACTCACCAATTTAAAGAGAACACCTTATTTGATGACGTAGTGACACTTTACTATTTCGACCATGATTTAAGGTGTATCATTACTCCTTATTTGTATAGAATTGAAGTAAGTTTCCGCACATTTCTTACATATACAGTTTCCAATCGCTATAAAAACAATGCGACTTGGTTTGCTGACCCTCGAATTGTGAATATGGACTTTATAGATTATTTGCCGAATTGTTATAAAACGATACGAAAAAATGAGGCTATAAAACATCATCATGGGAAATATATCAATGACATATACGCGCCGGCATGGAAGACATTAGAGTATATGACATTTGGAGATATTCTTTATTTATATTCCAGCCTAAAAGACGCGAAACTGAAAGAAGAAATTGCGGCACATTATAATATAAGAAACGTGGATATTTTTGATAACTATATGAGCACGCTTCGAGTTATACGTAATTTATGTGCTCATGGGCATAATATTTACGATTTAAAATTACAGAAACGTATTCGTAAAGGTCCGATATCGGATTTACAAGGTGACAGGTTTCACAATATGGCTGGCGGGTTATTGGTTTTAAGGTATATTCTAAATTCCATATCAACCAATCGGGTGCAGGATTTGAATTATAAACTTAAGCTATTGACTTCCCAGCCTCAGATAAAAAAGATAGAAAATATAATTAAAGGTTTGATTACATTCATCCAGTCAGTATAATATTGGTTTTCAAGGCGGTAATTCCAACATGGTTTCACCGCCTTTTTTGTATTCAGTCGTTTTTTATGTAGGTGCTGGGGTGAGCTATGATTTGTGGCAATGGTAATTTTAGCAATATCATAGAGGTAAACTTATTGGATTAAGCAACAATAATTCATCAAAATCCCACAAAATACACATTCTTATAAAAATTATATATAGAAAATACACATTTACGAGAAAATTATATATATTTGCATCGAAAAACATTTCATATATTATATAATTCGTAATCATTGATGGTATGGAAGATATTTTGGTAAATAGTATATTAATGACTAAGAGGAGAAGGATTCCAAACTCAGATGCATGTAAATCTGATTTAAAAGAAGAATTATGTACTTTGTTTAAAGTATATAAGGAAGCTTGTTCTTTATATGAAAAAGAAATAGTAGAAACACCTCCCGATGCAAGATTGAGAGGTTTTGAAGCAAGGCTGATGAATATAAAATTGGTACAATGTGTACAAAAATATTTTCCATTCAATTGGAAGATAGGAAAACATGGGCGTTTTATGTTACGTATCAATGGTTATATTATTTTATTTAAAAAACTGAATCGAAAGAATATGCCAATGCATATTGATTCAAAAGTATATCAAGCTATAGAAAATCAAATGCAAGGTACCTTGTTTGCAAGAAACGATGACTTTATAGAACCAATTTTATTTTTTGGCTACCAAAAAGATAAATTCGGAGAACTTCAAAGTCCTAAACTTGTTTATATTGATGAGTTTAAATTTAAGTGGGAAATTACATCTGCTGACATAGCAGTTAGGCAGCAGGTTGAAAATTCTGATACATTTACTATGCCTAACAATAATTCGATGAGTATAAAACAAAATGCATTGGATAGAAGGGCTATTAATGAATAAATTTAATAATAATCCTATAATATGAATGTAAATTATAAACAGTTGATTTTTGCACGAGAATATAGAAAATTATCTCAAACTGAACTTGCAGCTCATATACCAGGATTGTCGCAGCCCAATTTATCTAAGTTTGAGAAAGGTCTAGGTATACTCTCTGATGAGGTGCTAAATAGAATTATTAAGTTTCTGAATTTTCCGGAAAGCTTCTTTGAAATTCAAATTTCAAATAATGTAGAAAATGCTCATTATAGGCGAAAAGCGAGTGTTACAAAAACACAAAAATCTGCAATAGAGTATTCAAATAAGTTGATAGGATATATTATAGATGAGATGTCTGCATCTTTAGATTATCCCAGGATGACTATTAAATTTGTAAATGTTGATGATGGCTACTCTCCAGAAAAAATAGCTTGGTTTTTACGCCGTTTTTTAGGAATACAAGAAGGCGATCCTGTACGTGATATTGTAACATTATTAGAAAAAAATGGTATTTTTGTTGTAGAGATAGATGAAGATGTAGATGTTTTTGATGGTGTTTCATTTTTAACAGATAATGGTTATCCTGTCATTGTTGTAAATAAGAATTTTAGCAATGATCATAAAAGGCGTACTATTGCACATGAATTGGGGCATATTATCATGCATTTATCTAAGGATTTTATTTTTGCGGATGATCGAAACAAAGAAAAAGAAGCTGATAGATTTGCTAATGAATTTTTAATGCCTGAATGTGCTATTATCAATTCTTTGCGTTATTTAAAACTTTCTTCATTAGTTGAGTTGAAACGTTATTGGCTGGTATCTATGGCATCCATTGTCCGTAGAGCCTATGATTTGAAGTGCATTGATAAAGATAAATATACTTATTTCAATCGAGAATTAGGGAGAAAAGGCTATAAAAAAAATGAGCCTATAGATGTCTATATTGATCATCCTAGTCTTTTTATAACTGCATATAGGATGCATTGTAATGAATTAGAATATTCTAATGAAGAACTTGCAAATGCTTTTCATTTGCCTCAAGATGTTATTGAGCGTTTTTGTGTTCCTGCTAAAAAATATAGTTTGCGGATTTTTTAACTTGAGTGAATCCGAGCATATCTACGACACGTCTCTGTATGTCCGGGCGAATATCAACGACATCAAGCAGCATTATCCGGATGCGTTTTATAATCCGGCTATCATCCGGCTTTACCGGTTGAAGGAATTTGTAGAAGGGGTGGCTGAATAGTCGCCCCTTTTCACTATATTTTGCTATCTTTGCCCCCATGACTTACAACGAGGCTTTATCATATTTGGAACGCATTAAGGATACCGCCATTGGTGCACCCGTGAAAGGGCGTTTCATAGAATCATTATTCATCGGCCCTACCGATTGGGAACAAATGACAGACTTTATGAATCTTCGTATCCAGAAAGGAGAAGAAACGGCTTTGACTGAGTTTGACAGTGCCGGCAAGAGTCTTTCTGTATATGGGGTGTCGGTCAATAATGAATTTGACGTGCCGCATTGGGATATGGCTATTATGGATAATTGGGAGCTGATGATAGGTAATTGAGATGAAAAATCCCCGATATGCTCGAATACCGGGGATTGCGTTTCTTCTCATCCTTTCATCATCATAACATCCGCCCGCATCTCGATGTAATCCTTGTACTTATCTGGATTGTTTACATAGTCAATGACTCTGTTTATTGCAATTTCCGCTTGCTTCTGTCGTACTTTGGTGTAATAGCGTATGATACCCTTACTCTTATCAGAGTGCCCAAGACAATAATCTATAACTCCGTCAGGTATGCCGAGTTCAGAGGCGAATTGGGCAAAGGTTTTTCGGGCGGAATAATAAACTACCTTTTGGTTTATCTTTAACTCTTCGGCAAGCGTATTCAAACTACGTGTCAGATACCTATAGAAATTAGAATAAGTGAACTTATAACCAAAATCAAGTTTACCGGTATTACGGTTCATCCAATCGTTGATGATTGGTCTGGCATCCTCATGTATGGTTATTATAATCCGCTGTTCGCCCAACTTCAGATTACGGGCTTTTTTTCTGATGTACTCAATCTTATCGGTTTTACGGAAATCTACATCAAGTAAATCTGCAAGGTTTATTCCACCCAGATAGAATGAAAGCATGAACAGGTCACGTGCAACACGGAGTTTCTTTTCTTTCGGCAAATGATTCTTTATTTTCAGAAGGTTCTCTATTGTAATATCCACCTCACGCACTGGAGAAGACTTTATCGAATAGTAAGCAAACGGGGAAACGTCATATTTCACGAGCTGTTTTTTCACCCCACGGTTTATTATCGTTCGAGTACGAGACATCATCATTCCGATTGTGGTCTCCCCAACCCTCTTGGTGTTCCGCAAGAACCTGGCGTAATTGTGAATAATCTCCGGGGTGATGTCTGACAAAAGAAACTCTCCTTTCGTAAATTCCGTGAAATACCTGCAATTACGTTCAAGTAGTTTCGCATAATTCCCCCTACCGTCTTCTATTAACTCAGTAATATATGAGCCGGCTACAGCCTGGAATGTAGCGGCAGTATGACCTGCGGTTGTGCTGTTTATCAATATCTCACGTAGCTGCCTGCAATCGTACATCTGAATACACCTAATGCTGTCAAGTTTCTCCTGGTATTCATTCAGGAGATTACGTAACTTCGTATTGATTATAGCTGCATCCGGACGTTTTACAATTTGTCCGTTTTTGAATTGGGAAAGGTGGTCGATTTTAAATCGGGTGACAATGTAGCGTGTTACACTTTTATGTCCAAGAGCTATTCTTATTTTATGAGAACCGTCTTTTGCTACCTTGTCCGGTGTTACTGCTAATTTAAGAGTTGCCATAATGAATTAAAATAAAAGGTTCGTTTTGGGTTCGCTTTTCCGCTCAAAAGTGAGCGTTTTTGCCTTTTTTTGGCTCAGCGGAAATATCTGGTTGGTAAGTTTTAAAATTAGCTATCTTTGCTTACC
>OJON01000602.1_pt1 | contig 23142 bp, 22 predicted proteins | sample 1598031 | NCBI WGS metagenome assembly OJON01 (sample SAMN01915216, study PRJEB22387) | human gut metagenome | isolation source: stool | host: Homo sapiens | place: USA | reverse complement strand
CGCTGCTGCTGACCGCCGGAGAGCTGCGCGGGATAGGCCTTCGCCTTGTCGGGCAGGCCGACCGTCTCCAGAAGCTCCTGCGCGCGAGAAGCCGCCTCACGGCGGCTGACCCCGGCAAGCTCCATCGGGAAGCAGACATTATCCAGGCAGTTCCGCTGCATGAGCAGATTGAAGCGCTGGAAGATCATGGTAATGTCGCGCCGCGCAGCACGGAGCTGCGCTGGCGACATGGTATCCACACGTTTTCCGTTGACGATGACCTCGCCGGAGGTGGGGCGCTCGAGCATATTGATGCAGCGCACCAGCGTGCTCTTGCCGGCGCCGCTCATGCCGATGATGCCATAAACGTCACCGTCCGGAATGGTCAGGGAGATATCCTTGAGGGCTTCCACCCGCCCACCGGCGGTCTCAAAGACTTTGCTGACGTGCTTGAGTTCGATCAAGGAATTCTCCTCCTTTCTTTTATCTTACTTCAGGGCATCCAGCGTGGTCTGCTTGCCGCCGTAGAGACCCATGGGCTCGACGTGAATGGCAGCGACGGAGACGATGTGGGTGCCGTTTTCCTTGTTGAAATCATCAAGATAGGGGGTGTGCTGGAAGTAGTTGGCGTCCACCGTGCCGTCATCGACGACGGTGTTGGGCACAACGTAGTCGTTGTAGACCTGAATGTCCAGGGTGATGTCCTTGGCGGCCAGGATCTCCTTGGCGACCTCCAGGATCTCGGCATGGGGCGTGGGAGAAGCGGCCACGGAGATGGTCTCGCCCTTCAGAGCGTCGTAGTCCACAGAGGCGTCATAGCCGTCGGTGGGGTTCTCCACCACGGAAACCACGGAGCCGGTGTACTTCTCAGCGATGAAGTCGGCCACCTGCTTGCTCTCCAGGGCGGCTTTCAGGGCCAGGATCTTGGGGGCGGTCTCGTTGCCCTCCTTGACGGCCAGAATGTTGGCGTAGGCGGAGGCGCTGCCCTCAATCAGCAGGGAGTCATTCACGGGGTTCAGGCCGGCGTTGATGGCGTAGTTGCTGTTGATCACGGCGTAGTCCACGTCGGGCAGCAGGTTGGGCAGCTGGGCGGCCTCAGCCTCCACGATCTCCACGTTGTGCGGATTCTCCACGATGTCGTTCTTGGTGGCGGTGATGCCCACGCCGTCCTTCAGCTTGATGATGCCGTTCTCCTGCAGCAGCAGCAGGGCGCGGGCTTCGTTGGTGGTGTCGTTGGGTACGCCGATCTTGATGGTGGTGGCAGTAGCGTCGCCGCTGTTGTCGTCGGTCTTGCTGCCGCAGGCAGCAAGGCTCAGGGCCAAGACAACGGCCAGGGCCAGGGTGATGATCTTAGTCAAAGTGTTGTGTTTCATGTTCGCAGTCTCCTTTGAAATGATTAAACTTAGTTGGTTACGATTTTATCTCAGCACCGCCGCCCGGCCGGAACAGCGGTACATAAACAAAACAAAAACAGCGGCTGGTCATCACTGACCCTCCGCTGTCTGCTTACACATCGGCTTTTTTCAAGCCGTCAAACAGTTTTCGGAAAGCTGATGACCTTTTCGGCGCGACGAAACATGCACATGGACATCATACCCATGCACATCTCGCACATCATCATGGTGACGTTACGCTTCATGTCGGCTTTCCTCCTCGCTGTGATTTTCCCTGTCGGAATGGTGGCATAATACGCCCTTAACGCGCCGTTGTCAACCCTTTTTTCACCTTTCTGCGTTTTTTACAAAAAACATACAGGGCTGGTATGTGATTTCGTGTATTTTGGTTATTTGACTATTGGGGCTTGCATGGGGCACAATATGTGGTATAATGGTTGACACAACAATACAATACGTGGGGAGAGATGGGTGTGACATCCAAGGTTTTCGACTATATTACCATGGAGCAGCGGCGGCAGGAAACAACGGTGGAACTGATCGCCAGCGAGAATTTCACCAGCGAGGCGGTATGCCGCGCCGTGGGCAGTTGCCTGACCAACAAGTATTCCGAGGGGTATCCCGCCCACCGGGAGATGGGAAATCAGGGGCGCTACTACGGCGGCTGCCTGGTGGTGGACGAGCTGGAGACGTACTGCATCGCCAAGTGGAGGGAGGTATTTCACACCGACTACCATGTGAACGTGCAGCCTCACAGCGGTACCTCCGCCAATCTGGCGGCGTATATGGCGCTGCTGCAGCCGGGAGACCGGATCCTGTCCATGAGTCTGGCCAACGGTGGGCACCTGTCCCACGGACTGCCGGTAAATGCCTCCGGCAGGCTGTATGACATAGCGGCCTACGATGTGGACGAAAACGGCCTGATCGACTATGACGGTATGGAGAGGCTTGCGCGGGAGTTGAAGCCGCGGCTGATCATCGCAGGAGCGTCGGCCTACAGCCGGACCATCGACTTTGCACGCTTTGCCCGGGCGGCGCAGGCGGCGGGGGCGTATTTCATGGCGGACATCGCTCACATTGCCGGGCTGGTGGCGGCGGGGGAGCACCCCAGCCCCTTTGGACTGGCAGATGTGGTCACGACCACGACGCACAAGACGCTGCGCGGCCCGCGAGGCGGACTGATCTTCTGCCGGCCGGAGCTGGCGAAAAAGGTGGACAGCGCCGTTTTTCCCGGTATGCAGGGCGGCCCTTTGCAGCACGTGATCGCCGGCAAGGCGGTGGCTGCGGAGGAGGCGCTGACCCCGGAATACCGGGCGTATATCCACCGTGTGGTGGTCAACTGCAGGGCGATGGCGGCGGAGTTCATGGCCATGGGCTACAAGGTCGTTACCGGCGGCACGGACAACCATCTGTTTTTGCTGGATCTGACGGATACCGGACTTACCGGACGTGAGGTACAGGAGGAATTGGACCGCTGCGGTATTACGCTGAATAAGAACTGCGTCCCCGGGGACAAACGCTCGCCGTTCCAGACCAGCGGCGTCCGCATCGGCACCGCCGCCATGACCACCAAGGGCTATACGGCGGAGGATTTCTGCCGCGTTGCCCACCGTATCGACGAGGTGGTGCGGCAGATGATGGCGGAAAAGGCCGCGCAGGCGTAAGGCGCCTTAAAGAGAGCAAAAAAGTATCCCGCGGCTGTGCCGCGGGATACTTTTTATGTTGGTTATGCTGCGGTTTTCCGCAGGAACCGCCGGAGGAACCACACGGCCATTACCGCGCACAGCGCCTCGGAGATCACCGGCGCAAACCAAATGCCCGTGCCGCCCACGGCTGCCGCCAACAGCAGCAGCGCACCGGCCTGAAACGCCAGACCCCGCCCCACGGAGATACTGATGGCCGCCTTGGGCTGCTCCACCGCCGTCAGGAAGCCGCCCATGAGGATGTTGCCGCCCAGCAGCAGATAGCACAGACCGTACCGCCGCAGCGCGCCGGCCGCGCTGCCCAGCAGCTCCGGCTTCTCCGCGCCGAGGAAGATTCCGGCGATCTGGGGGGCAAAGATCATCACACCGGCGAAGATCACCGCCGTCATGATGCCCACCGCTGTAAAGCCATACCGCAGCAGCTTCTTGTAGCCCGCCGCGTCCCCCTTGCCGTAGTGGTAGCTGACCAGCGGCTGGCTGCCCTGCGAGATGCCCAGCATGGTGTTGATGATGAGGGTGTTCACATAGGCGATGATGGTGTAGCACACCAGTCCGTCGTCGCCGAGGCACCGGAGGATGACCCGGTTGAACAGGAAGATCATCACGCCGTTGCACAGCTCCGTTACGCCGTCGGCAAAGCCCAGCGGGATCAGCCGCTTGTAGATGCCCCAGTCCATCCTGAACTTCACAAAGTGGAAGGTGTTGTGTCCGCCCAGGAAGTGGCGCAGATAGATGATGCACGTCAGAAGCTGGGAAAGACCTGTGGCGAAGGCCGCGCCCCATACGCCCAGATTCAGCACAAAGATGGCGATATAGTCCAGCACGCAGTTGGCCAGACAGCCGGTGATGACCGTCAGAATTGCCAGACGGGGATAGCCGTCGGTCTTGATCAGCACCTCCATGTTATAGGAGATGATGAAGCACAGCGCGAAAGGGGCCAGGCCCCGGAGATAATCGATGGTATATTGATACGTTACGCCCTTTGCGCCCAGCAGCACGGCGAACGGCTCCAGAAATACGAAAACGAGGACGGTGATGGTCAGGCCGACGCACGTCAGCAGCACGATGTTCTGAGAGAACAGGCTATTGGCCTTCTCGCCTTGGTTTTGTCCCAGATAGATGGCGATGATGGTGCTGGTACCGACGGCGAAGATGACGCCGATGGAGAACAGCACATTGGTGAACGGTACCGCCAGATTCACCGCTGCCATGGCGTATTCGCCTACGCCCTTGGCGACCATCAGCCCGTCCACGATGGAGTACAGGCTGAAAACCATGAGGGATGCCACCGTAGCGGCTACGAAATGCAGAAATTGTGATAACAGACTTCGCTCATTGAGCATTTTCGATGAAGTTCCTTTCTTCACTTTTAGCGGCGGGCGTTCACACAGACACCTGCTGCAATTCTATTTTAACGAAAAATACATCGGAAGTCAAATATACTTGCCGTTAAGAGCAAGAGAGTATATAATGAAAACCACAAGAAAAACTGGGAGGTATACCCTATGAAGCTCTATGTGATGGACGCCTTTGCCAATCGGATCTTCGGCGGCAACCAGGCGGGCGTGGCACTGCCGGACCGGGAGCTGTCTGATGAGACCATGCGGCAGATCGCTGCGGAGATGAAGCACTCGGAGACGGCCTTTATACATATGGAGCCGGACGGCTCCGTATCCCTGCGCTATTTCACCCCCGCCGGGGAGGTGGACCTGTGCGGCCACGCTACCGTGGCGTCCTTCGCCCTGCTGCGGCAGCTGGAGAAGATCGGCGACGGCGACCACACGGCCCATACGAAGGCCGGGGAACTGAACATCACCGTCAGGGGCGGTACTGTCTGGATGGATATGGCGCCGCCGCAGCTGATCGGCGACATCCCGGCAGCGGAGCGCACCGCGCTGTACGCCGCCTATGGCCTGACGGAGGCGGACTGCCCGGAGGGATATATCCCACGAATGGTGTCCACCGGTCTGGCGGATATTATGATGCCCGTCCGGGACCATGAGACGCTCATGCGGGCAGTGCAGAACGCACCGGTGGTCACGGAGCTGTCACGGAAGTACGATGTGACCGGCGTGCATATGTTCTGCCCGGGGCGGGACGGCGTGACGGCCTGGTGCAGCAACTACGCGCCCCTGTACGACATCCCGGAGGAGTGTGCCACCGGGACCAGCAACGGTGCACTGACGTATTATCTCTACCTGCGAGGCGATGTGAAGCCGGAGCAGGAGAATGTGTTTTTGCAGGGCGAGCACATGAGTCGGCCCAGCGAGATACGCAGTATGCTGTATGAAAAGGACGGTGCCGTGACCGTCCGTATCGGCGGCAGCGCGGTCATGAGCCTGGATTGTGAACTGAAGCTGTGAGCAAAAAAAGAAAGCCCGCGAGGGCTTTCTTTTTTTGCGGATATAGGTCCCGGCGAAGCGGGGAGCAGGTATCAGACGTAGCGCTGAGTGGTGACGTCGAACACGCCGCGGGTGGTGATACGCAGACTGGGGATCACCGGCAGGGCCATGAAGCTCAGGGTCATAAACGGGTCGATACCGGTGGATACGCCCAGGTCGTAGGCGGCCTTTTTTGCGTTCTCCAGGTCGCGGTTCACGTTCACCAGCGTGTCGTCAGACATGATGCCGGCGATGGCCAGCAGCAACTCACCCTTCACCTGACCGTTCTCCACTACGGTGATGCCGCCGTGCTGCTGTACGATGCGGTTGGCGGCGAAGGCCATATCCTCCTCGTTGGTGCCAACCACGATGATGTTGTGGCTGTCGTGGCTGATGCTGGTGGCCACAGCGCCCTTTTGCAGGCCGTAGCCCTTGATGTAGCCCAAGCCGATGTGGTGGGTGTTCTTATGACGCTCGATGACGGCGATCTTCAGAATGTCATAGTCCACGTCGATACGGTCGGTGTAGCCGCCGTCGGTGGTGGTGATCTCGCCGTTGACCATGCCAATGACCGCGTGGGGACGGCTGTCGGTGAAATCGGCGGCGGTCAGCGGGGCCACATGGAAGGTGTCGTGGGCGCGGTTGACCAGATAGGGGTCGATCTCCGGGACGGGGAAGTCCGCCACCACACCATGGTCTACCATCAGTACGCCGCGCTTGTAGACCTTTTCGATGTTAAAGTGGTCAAAGTCGTCGATGATGACGAAGTCCGCCAGATAGCCTGGTGCGATGGCGCCGCGGTTGTTCAGCAGGAAGTAGCGGGCAGCGTTGTGGCAGGCGGCCTTGATGGCGGTGATGGGGTCGGCGCCCAGGGAGATGGCCTTTTTGACGATGTAGTCTATGTGACCCTTTTCCAGCAGGTCGTTGGGGTGCTTGTCATCGGTGCAGAACATACAGCGTTCCACATACTTGTCGCACAGCAGGGGGACCAGCGCTTCCAGATTGCGGGCTGCGGTGCCCTCGCGGATCATAATGAACTGGCCGCGCTGGAGCTTTGCGATGGCGTCGTTCAGGTCGTGGCACTCGTGGTCGGAGTACACGCCGGCGGCGATGTAGGCGTTCAGGTCGTTGCCCACCAGGTCGGGGGCGTGGCCGTCGATCTTCTTGTGATGGGCCTGGCTGGCCACGATCTTCTCCACCACCTGGGGATCGCCGTTGATGGTGCCCACGAAGTTCATCATCTCGGCCAGACCCTGTACACGGGGATGGTCATAGAAGCTGTCGATAGCCCGGTAGTCCAGGTTGGCGCCGGACTCGTCCAGCGGCGTGGCCGGCACGCAGGAGGGCAGCATAAAGCGCACGTCCACGGGCAGGTCCTCGGTGGCCTGGAGCATATACTCGATGCCATCGGTGCCCATGACGTTGGCGATCTCGTGGGGGTCGGTGATGACGGTGGTGGTGCCGTGGGGCAGCACCGCCTTGGCAAACTCCGTGGGACTGACCAGGGAACTCTCCAGATGAATGTGGGCGTCCACAAAGCCGGGGAGGACGATCTTACCGCCCATATCTACCTCTGTATTGCCGCTGTATTCACCCATGCCTACGATCAGCCCCTCGGCCACGGCGATGTCGCCGTGACACAGCTCATTGGAGAATACATTGACATAGGTGGCGTTTTTCAGCACCAGGTCGGCCTTTTCACGGCCGGCGGCCACGGCGATGACCCGCAGCTTTTTCGTCAGCTTCCGGTTGATCTTGCCGGCATAGCTCTCTTTTACTGCCATAATGGAACTGCTCCTTTCTCCCACTCAAAGCATTAGTTTTATTAATTCTACATATTACCATAACTTATCACAAAAGTCTATCCCCGCACGCTATAAAAAATGTGCGGCAGATGGCGGCGGTCATGCGGTTTTGCTAATGAGAGTAAAAAAAGAGAAGCGCCTATAGGCGCTTCTCTTTACTTGATGCTTCCGTCGGCGTTGAATACCGGAAGGACATTCAGGTACTTGATGTCCTTGCGGTCCGCCGCACCGCCCTCGGCCAGCACGGCGATGCGGTCCACTACGGTACCGCCGGCCATCTTCACCAGCTCCTCCATGGCGTGGAGGGAGCCGCCGGTGGAGATCACATCATCCATAAGAACGATGCGCTTGCCGCGGATCAGGTCGGCGTCGTCACGGCCCAGATACAGCTTCTGCACCCCGGCGGTGGTGATGGACTTATCCTCCACGTGCAGGGGATCGGGCATATACGCCTTGGGGCCCTTGCGGGCGATGAAATACTTTTTCGCACCGCTTTGACGGGCCATCTCGTGGATCAGGGGGATGGACTTAGCCTCGGCGGTGAACAGATAGTCATAGCTGTCTGCCTCCAGCATGGCCAGCATATCACGGGCGCAGGCCACAGTCAGCTCCGCGTCGCCAAAGCAGATGAAGGCGCCGATGTACAGGTCGTCCGTGACCTTACAGATAGGCAGCTCCCGGTGGAGCCCAGCGATGTCCATGGGATAAACAGGCATGATACAAAACTCCTTCAAGCGGTCCTGCCTGCGGGCAGCCGCGCATAATAAGCGGCGCATGGGGCGCCGTAACCCTAATTATAGTAAATCGTTCGACAAAAGTCAAGGATAAAGCAGTTCGCCGAAGCTGGAGATGTAACGGTCACAGGTGCGGGCCATCTCACCGGCGCAGGAGGCGAAGTAGAGATCCGCCACGCCCACGGTGTGCATCCCGGCGGCCTTGGCGCCGCGGATGGCCTCCACGGAGTCATCGAACAGGGTGCAGTCTGCGGGGGAGACGCCCAGTGCGGCGGCGACTTTCTCCCAGAGGGCGGGGTACTTTTTCTCGGTGCCCAGCTCCTGGGCGAAGAAAATACGCTCGAAATAGGGCAGCAGGCCCAGGTGGGTCAGCGCCGCACGGCAATGAACAGGGACCGCGCTGGTGACCACAGCCATACGCTCGCCGCGGCGCTTCATCTGCTCCAGATAGGCGCGGACACCGGGCTTTTCCGTTACGTCCGTGGCGTAAATGTCGCCGGCCATCTCCATCCACTCGGCCATGATGGCGGCTTCGCTCTCCGGCAGATGGCAGAATTCCTTTGTGAATTTGGCCGCCAGCGGGAAGATGGTGTGGGCCACGCCCTCATAGTATTCCTGCGTATAGGGCAGACCTCGCTTCTCCAAGAAACGCGTGTCCACGTCCTTCCAGATGCCGTTGGAGTCGATCAGCGTTCCGTCCATGTCAAACAGCAGCATGAGAAACCTCCTTTTCCGGGGAAATATGGCTTGCTATTCCGCGGTGCAGGTGTTATCATATCATGGTTATTGGACGCTGTAAATGGGGAAACTACCCGATTTCTGCAGGAAGGTGAGGGGAAACGTATGCAAACGGTCAACTACCGCAAGGGCCTGGGGGCTATGTCGGTGTGCTTTTTCATCTGGGGTTTCCAGCCGCTGTACTGGTATATGTGCACCAATGTGTGCGGCGAGATCGACACGTTTTTCATCATGGCCTGCCGCATTATCTGGGCAGCGGTGGCCTGCCTGTGTATTCTGAAGGTGCAGGGAAAGCTGCCGCAGCTGTGGGCCGTATTCAAGGACAAGCAGGTGCTCAAGCGGGAGATGCCTGCATCGGTGCTGCTGTTCGGCGACTGGCTGGTGTACCTGTGGGCGGTGCAGAACGGCCGCGTGCTGGAGTGCAGCCTGGGCTACTACATCCAGCCACTGGTGGTATTTGCCCTTGGGGCCGTTATCTTCCGCGAGAAGATGAATTGGCGGCACTTTGTGATCATTGCCATCGTGGTGGTCGGCATCGTGTTCAGCACCTCCGGCTTCGGCGGCGTTCCCTATGTGACCATCGCCCTGGCGCTGATGTTTTCCATCTATGCCGCCATCAAAAAGAGCTTGACCATCGATTCCATCGTGTCTACCACGTCAGAGATCCTGATGATGGTGCCGGTGGCGCTGCTGTTCATCCTGTTTTTCCGCATGGGGGACAACGGCATGGGAAGCATGACAGTCATCAAGCAGATGCTGATGATCGGCGGCGGTGTGATCACCGGGCTGCCCATGGTGTTTTACTCCATCGGCGTTAGGCATCTGCCGCTGATGACCACGGGCATCTGCCAGTATATCAGCCCGTCTCTGTCTATTATCTGCGGTGCCATCATGGGCGAGGCCCTGACCCACGAGAAGCTTGTAAGCTTCCTGTTTATCTGGACGGGTGTTATCCTGTATGTGCTGAACACCGTCTATGAGGAGAAGCAGAAGAAAAAGGCCGCCGTGCAATAGCGTATCAGGGGCCGTCCCGGAGGGGGCGGCCCTTTTGCAGGGGACGGGCCCGTTTGAATGGTTTACAAATGGGGAAAACTGTGGTACAATACCATGTATTATGGGTCAGTGTGTCCAAAGGAGGCGAGCGCTGTGCAGGGAAAACTCATCGTATTCGAGGGGACGGACGGGTCCGGCAAGGCTACCCAGTCCCGGCTGCTGTGCGAGGAACTGACGCGCCGCGGTATCCCTTTCCGCAAGCTGGAGTTCCCCCGGTATCAGGAGGAGTCCTCTGCGTTGATCCGCCTGTATCTGGGCGGTGCCTTCGGGGACAAGCCCGGCGATGTGAATGCCTATGCCGCGTCAGTGTTCTACTCTGTGGATCGCTATGCCTCCTACAAACAGGACTGGGGCGCGTACTATGAGCAGGGCGGACTGGTCATTGCGGATCGATACACCACCAGCAACGCCGTTCACCAGACCGGTAAGCTGCCGCCGGAGCAGCGGGACGGTTTTCTCGACTGGCTGTTTGACTTCGAGTACCGGCTGTTGGGGCTGCCGGAGCCCACACGGGTGCTGTATCTGGATATGCCCACAGAGGCCACGGAACAGATGATGCGCCTGCGGGAGGCCGCCACCCACACCACTGCTGACATCCACGAGAAGGACGAGGAATACCTGCGCCGCTGCCGGGAAAACGCCGCCCATGTGGTGGCACGCTGCGGCTGGACGCGCATTGACTGCGCCCGGGCGGGCGCGCCTCGCCTGATAGACGACATACACAACGAAGTGATGACCTGCGTGGCCGATCTTATCGGCTGACGCTGGGAAAGGAGCAAAGACTTATGGGAAACCGTGAAGAACGAAACGAATACGCCACGGCGAAGTGGGACGCCGAGGAGGTCCGCCGGCAGGCGTCCTCCGAGCAGCGCCGCCACAGTGACCGCCGCCGTCAGGCCAAGCGCAACCGGACCATCATCTATCTGGCCTGTGTAGTGCTGGTATCCTGCCTGCTGGCGGGCATCGGTTGGCTGCTGGTCAACGACGTGTGTTCGCTGAACAAGCCCTATACCGAGGTGGAGATCACCGTAGAGGAGGGTGACAGCCGGGGAGATGTGGCCAAGAAGCTGCACGACGCGGGGCTGGTGAATTCCCGACTGGTGTTCAATATTGCCGGCACGTTCCTGCACTACAACCGCTACGTGGAGCCGGGGACCTACAAGCTGAACAGTGATATGGACTTCCGCGCCCTGATTACCAATATGCACGACTGGGAGACGGACGCCAAGGAGGCCCAGGGCCTGATCAAGGTCACCATCCCCGAGGGCTACACCGTCCGGGAGATCATCGATCTGCTGGCGGAGAAGGGCGTGGCCACCAAGGAGGATCTGGAGGATGCCTGCGCCAACTTTGCGTATGAGGACTACGATTTCCTGGATGACGACAAGCTGGGCAGCATCGATCGCATGGAGGGCTTCCTGTTCCCCAGCACCTATGAATTCGACAAGAACCGGTCCGCGGTGTATACGGTGGAGACGATGCTGGTGTACTTCAAAAACAGCATCAGCCAGCAGATGCTGGCGGACATCAAGGCGTCTCCGTACTCCCTGCAGGAGATCATCACCATGGCATCCCTGATCGAGAAGGAGTCCATCGGCGACGACACCGAGCGCAAGAACATCAGCTCCGTCATCCACAACCGTCTGGAGAACCCGAGCAGTGAGAAGGGCGGAAGAGCGCTGCAGCTGTGCTCTACCATCAACTATATCATGAAGCATGACGGGGTCAAGACCTTCGATACAGAGATCGACAGTCCCTACAACACCTATATCAACCCCGGCCTGACTCCGGGACCCATCTGCAATCCCGGCCTGTCCGCCATTGAGGCGGCCATCTACCCGGCGGACACCGATTATTACTTCTTCGCCCTGGGCAAGGACGGCAAAAGCCACTTCTTTACCGACTATAACGAGCACCTGAAGTTCATTAACAGCGGTGAATATCAGCCTATCTACTCCTGATGATGAAGATGAAAAAGCCGGAGCTGCTGTCCCCGGCCGGGGACTGGGAAAAGCTGCAGATGGCGGTTCTGTACGGCGCGGACGCGGTGTATCTGGCCGGTACGTCCTTTGGGATGCGATCCTTTGCCGGAAACTTTGACGACGAGCAGCTGCCCCGCGCGGTGCAGTTCGCCCACGACCACGGTGTAAAGGTACACGCCACGGTGAACACCATGCCCCGCTGGAATGAGGCGGAGGCCCTGCCCGCCCATCTGGAAAAGCTGGACGCGGCGGGGGTGGACGCCTTGATTCTGGCGGACCTTGGCGCGTTCACCCTGGCGGGGAAGTACGCGCCACACTGCCAGCGGCACATCAGCACCCAGCAGTCTATCGCCAATCACGTCTGCGCCCAGGCCTGGTACGATCTGGGTGCCAGCCGCGTGGTACTGGCCCGGGAACTGAGCCTGGAGGAGATCGCCGCCATTCGGGCCAGGGTATCCCCGGAGCTGGAACTGGAGGCCTTCTGCCACGGGGCTATGTGTGTCAGCTACTCCGGGCGCTGCCTGCTGAGCAACTATATGACCGGACGGGACAGCAACCGGGGCGAATGTGCCCAGCCCTGCCGCTACCAGTATGCGCTGATGGAAGAGAAACGGCCCGGGGAGTATTTCCCGGTGTTCGAAGACGAAAAGGGCACATACATTATGAACAGCCGGGATATGTGCATGATCGACCACCTGGACGACCTGATGGCCGCCGGGGTGGACTGCCTGAAGATCGAGGGTCGGGCTAAGTCCGCTTACTACGCGGCCATCGTTACCGGCGCGTACCGGCACTGTTTGGACGACGTGGCCGCAGGGCGCCCGCTTGACCCGGTGTGGCGGGATGAGGTGGAGCACATCAGCCACCGGCACTACGCCACAGGTTTTTTCTACGGCCAGCCGGGGCAGTATTATGAGAGCGCCCGGTATCTGCGGGACTGGCAGATCTGCGCCGTGGTGACAAACTGTGATGAAAATGGGCTGGCCACCCTGAGCCTGCGAAACAAATTTGCCGCCGGCGACATCGTGGAGGTGGTGGGGCCGGATACGAAGCCCTTTACGATCACCGTGCCGGTGATGTGCGACAGCGAGGGCAATGGCCTGGCGGAGCCGAAGACGCCCCAGATGGTGTTCACCATGCAGCTGCCCCGTCCGGTGCCGCCCATGAGCTTCATCCGCCACGCGGTGGCGCTGAGTGGGAAATAAGTACATAAAAATTGTCCCCCGGCTTCGCCGGGGGACAATTTTTATGCGTTGCTGGTGGGGTGGGCGCTGCTGTCGGGGATGGTCTCCGGTTCCTCGGCCAGGGCTTCATGCCTGCGTTCGCATACGGACAGGAAGAAGGCCCAGGCGATAAGGGGCAGCACGGCCAGCGCGCCGCGGATATACCACCACGTCACGGCGAAGTAGGCCGCTGCCGCGCCGATGTGGAAGCACAGCAGGGTGAGGGCAAAGACCTCCAGCTTCCGTAGGTGGGCGCGGTCATGGTCACACAGGTAGTTGGCCAGGGCCAGAGAAGTCTGCTTGGTGTTGTTGGTGGAGAAGATGGTGGAGCTGTAAAAGCCGCGGGCGCCGCCGAAGCTGCTCCACTGGATGCTCATGGCAAAGAAGATGGGATACAGAGCCACCACAACGTTCAGCGTTTCCGGCAGGAAGGCTACGGTCACGGCGGCTGCGGCGGTGATAACAGGCGATACATAGTGCATATCCCAGCCCCACCAGTGGGGCAGCAGCACCGTCAGCATAGTGCCCAGCACATACAGCACCAGCGCGCCCAGGTGCAGGAGCACGGCGTGCAGATCGCCGCGCAGGGCGTCCAGCAGCAGCTCGATCAGGTTCACCGTCTGGGCGTTGCCCATGACGCCGCTGTGGATAAGAACAGCGTAGCAGCCGAAGAAGCCGCCCACGGCACAGAAGGCCAGGTGGCGGTACAGGTCGATGTGGTCGTTGTGGGAGAGCTTTTGCACGGGAGGTCCCTCTTTCTGTAAAAATGACGGTTTCCAGTATACCACAGCAGTGCGGAAAGACAAGGGGGAATATCTCACAAAAAGAGAAATTTCGTGTTGACAATGGGGAACATTGTGGTAAAATAACGCTATATTCCATAATGGCGATGAGAGAGAAGAGTTACCGGAGGCCGCCCGGAGCGAGACGGGGACAGTGCAAGCCCGTTGGGACCGGCACGGTGACAGCCGCTTTTGAGCCTGCCGTGATGAATGGCACGGGATGCTCCCGTTACAGGGCACTGAGAGGGCGGCTCGCCGCCAAATCAGGGTGGTACCGCGGAAGTGATTTTCGCCCCTGTTTGCTATGGCAAACAGGGGCGTTTTTCGTTGCAGGAGGTGGGAGATGCACTATACGATCATCGACATGGAAAAAGACCCACGCTGCGGGCAATTCGCCTATTTCCGGGGGATGACGTTCCCCTTTGCCGGGCTGACGGTAGAGATGGACATCACCGACATGATGACGGCGCGGGGCAGCAGGCCCTTTTTCCTGAGTCTGCTGTATGCGGTGGTGCGGGCGGCCAACGCCGTGCCGCAGCTGCGGCGGCGGCTGGCGGAGGACGGCACGGTGGTGGAGTACGACTGGTGCCCGCCGTCCTACACCGCCATGAAGCCGGACGGCGTGTATGTCTACTGCACCGTGGAGGGCGACATGCCCTACGGGACCTTCATCGCGGAGGGACAGCGGCGGCAGCGGGAGGTGCTGGAGCGGGGCACGCTCACCGAGGACGGCGACGTGCGGAGCTTCTTCTTTGTCTCCAGCGTGCCGTGGGTACACTACTCGCAGCTGCAGCACCCGGCGGAGAGCCCGGACGACAGCAATCCCCGCATCAGCTGGGGTAAATACGTGACCGTCAACGGGCGGACGACACTGCCGGTGTCGCTGTTCGTGAACCACGCCCTGGCGGACGGGCTGCATATCTCCCGGTTCTTCCTGAACCTGGAGAAAGAACTGGCGGATATGACCCGCCAATGGAACGAGAGCGAAAAAGAATTTTAGTATACATTGTAAAGGAGACAACGACTATGAGCCATCCCTATCACGGCCTGAACGAGCTGCGGGAGCTGTTCCTGAAGTTCTTTGAAACGAAAGGCCACCTGCGTCTGCCAAGCTTTTCGCTGGTGCCCCAGAACGACAAATCTATCCTGCTGATCAACGCCGGCATGACCCCCATGAAGCCCTGGTTCAAGGGCGAGGAGGAGCCGCCCTGCCGCCGCGTCTGCACCTGTCAGAAGTGCATCCGCACCGGTGACATCGACAATGTGGGCAAGACCGCCCGCCACGGCACCTATTTCGAGATGCTGGGCAACTTCTCCTTTGGCGATTACTTCAAGCACGAGGCCATCGCGTGGAGCTGGGAGTTCCTGACCTCCCCTGAGTGGGTGGGGCTGGAGGCCGACCGGCTGTATCCCTCCGTGTATGAGAGCGACGACGAGGCCTTCGCCATCTGGCGGGACGAGATCGGCATTCCTGAGGACAGGATCTTCCGCTTCGGCAAGGAGGACAACTTCTGGGAGCACGGCTCCGGCCCCTGCGGCCCCTGCTCCGAGATCTACTATGACCGCGGACCGGAGTACGGCTGCGGCAAGCCCGGCTGCACCGTGGGCTGCGACTGCGACCGCTATATTGAGATATGGAACAACGTGTTCTCCCAGTTCGACAACGACGGCCACAACAACTACACCGAGCTGAAGCAGAAGAACATCGACACCGGCATGGGTCTGGAGCGCCTGGCCTGCGTGTGCCAGAACGTGGCCAGCCTGTTCGACGTGGACACGGTGATGAACATCACCCACAAGGTCAGCGAGCTGACCGGCGCCCACTACGGCGAGAGCTACAAGCGGGACGTGAGCCTGCGCGTTATCACCGACCACATCCGGTCTGCCACGTTTATGATCTGCGACGGTATCCTGCCCAGCAACGAGGGCCGCGGCTACGTGCTGCGCCGCCTGCTGCGCCGCGCCGCCCGCCACGGCAAGCTGCTGGGCGTCAACGAGCCGTTCCTGTACAAGGTGGTGGACACCGTGGTACACGAGAACGAGGGGCAGTACCCCGACCTGAAGGAAAAGCAGAGCTACATCACCAAGGTCATCCGCACCGAGGAGGAGAACTTCGCCCGCACCATCGACGGCGGCATCCGCATCTACAACGAGATGCTGGCCTCCCACAAGGAGAAGGGCGAGACGGTGTTCTCCGGCGCTGACGCCTTTAAGCTGTACGATACGTTCGGCTTCCCCATCGACTTGACGGCCGAGATGGCCGCCGAGGAGGGCATGACTGTGGACGAGGACGCCTTCCAGTCCCTGATGACCCAGCAGAAGGAGCGTGCCCGCGAAGCCCGCAAGGCGCTGGGCGATCTGGGCTGGGCCGGCGTGGAGTTCGGCAAGGACATCCCCTCTACTGAGTTTGTGGGCTATGACCGCGATACCGTGGAGGACGCCAAGGTGGTCGCCCTTGTTGTGGAGGACGAGCTGGCTGAGGAGCTGATGACCGGCGTGGACGGCATCGTGGTTCTGGACAAGACGCCCTTCTACGCGGAAATGGGCGGTCAGGTGGCCGACCACGGCGTCATCACCTGCGGCGGTGCCAAGTTCGAGGTGAACAACGTCCAGAAGAACAAGGGCGGCAAGTTCATGCACTACGGCAAGGTGGTTTCCGGCACGTTCAAGGTGGGGGAGACCGTGACGGCCTCCATTGACGCCGAGCGCCGCAAGGGCGTCCGCCGTGCCCACAGCGCTACCCATCTGCTGGACGCGGCCCTGAAGAAGGTGCTGGGCGACCATGTGCATCAGGCCGGCTCTCTGGTGGAGCCTGACCGTCTGCGGTTCGACTTCACCCACTTTGAGGCCATCACGCCGGAGCAGCTGGCGCAGGTGGATAAGCTGGTCAACGACGCCATCCTGGAAGGCATCCCTGTGGTAACGGAGGTGCTGCCCATCGAGGAGGCCAAGAAGAAGGGCGCTGTGGCCATGTTCGGCGAGAAGTATAGCGACGTGGTCCGCGTGGTGGAAATGGGCGGCGTGTCCATGGAATTCTGCGGCGGCACCCATGTGGATAACACCGCTAAGGTGGGTCCCTTCCGCATCAAGAGCGAGGCATCCGTAGCCTCCGGTGTCCGCCGGATCGAGGCTACCGTGGGCCAGCTGACGCTGGATACCATCAACCGCAACCAGCAGGTGCTGTTCCACATCGCCCAGATGTTCAAGACCAACCCCGGCGAGCTGGAGAACCGTCTGGAGCAGCAGATGAACGAGATGAAGGATCTGCGTCATGAGCTGGAAAAGTTCAAGGAGCAGGCATCTCTGGGCGAGGCACGGAGCTTTCTGGCCTCCGCTAAGACGGTGGGTGAGCTGAAGGTCATCACCGCTCAGCGGGATGGTATGGACGCTGCCGCCATGCGCAAGCAGGGCGACTTCCTCCGGGATAAGGAGCCCGGCGTGGTGGGCGTTCTGGCCTCTGTCAATGACGGTAAGGTGACGCTGCTGGCCGTTTGCGGCAAGGACGCCGTGGCCAAGGGCGTGAAGGCCGGCGATATCATCAAGGCCATCGCCCCCATCTGCGGCGGCAAGGGCGGCGGCAAGCCCGACAGCGCCATGGGCGGCGGCACGGAGGTCAGCAAGGTGGATGACGCACTGGCAGCCGTGGACGATTTCGTGGCTGGCAAGCTGTAAAAAGGAGAGACGTGTATGCTGATTCGTTTTGATGAACTGGAGCCCTCCGTTGTTTCCCACATGAAGGGAGGCGAGGGGGAGGCGCGTTTGCAGCTTGTTCAGGATATGGACAACAAGATCATGCGCAGCGTGCTGGCCCCCGGTGCTTCTATCGGCCTCCATACCCACGAAACCAGCAGCGAAGTCATGTATTTTCTGTCCGGCACCGGTAAGGTGCTGTATGACGGGGTCGGGGAGCCGGGGGCTCCCGGCACCTGCCACTATTGCCCCAAAGGTCACAGCCACAGCCTTGTCAACGATGGCACGGAGGATCTGGTAACCTTCGCTGTGGTGCCGGAGCACGAAAAGAGATAACATCCGATCGGAAAGGAGCCTATCTATGAGCGATTGCCTGTTCTGTAAGATCATCGCCGGGGAGATCCCCAGCAGCAAGGTCTATGAAGACGAGCTTTGCTATGCCTTCAACGACATTGCCCCTCAGGCACCCACCCATTTTCTGGTGGTGCCCAAGGCCCACATCCAGTCCGTTTCCGCTGTAACGGCGGAGAACAGCGCTGTGGTGGCCCATATTTTTGAGGTCATTGCCAAGCTGTCCAAGGAGCTGGGCTTTGACGAGGCCGGATACCGGGTGGTGTCCAACATCGGCGAGGCGGGCCAGCAGTCCGTGCCCCACCTGCACTTCCATGTGCTGGCCGGACGGGATATGACCTGGCCTCCGGGCTGATTGAGCGAAAAACGGTGCGGGACGCTTTATGCGCCCCGCACTGTTTATTTCCGATGGAGCGGTGCATGAGAAGGGCGGGAGTGCCTTCCGCTTGCGTTTAATTTTCTAATTTGGACAAAAGACTGGCGGAGTGTGTGAGAAAGTAGTATACTCTGAGTTGGCCCCGTATGGGAACAATTACCCGATTTGAATGTTTCCAATTGGTAACATTCAATAGGGTGATTCTTATGGAGATCAGACGCTTGCGGGATTTGAGAGAAGATCATGACAAATCTCAAAAAGCAATAGCGGAATATTTGAATATGCACCGCAGCGTTTACCGGCGCTACGAAAGCGGCGAACGGGAAACTCCGGCGTGGGTGCTGGATAAACTGGCGGACTATTACCACGTCAGTACAGACTACCTGCTGGGACGGACGGACCGGCCGGAGCCGTATCCTGTCAAATGAGACGGCTGGCGCTGTTCTGCGGCGGGTTTGCCGCAGGAATCTTTCTGGCGCAGTATCTGCTGCCGGGCGGCTGGCTGCTGTCCGGTGGCTTGGTGTGCCTTGCATTGGGCTTTGGGGCGCTGCTTCTGCCGGAATGTTGGCGGAAACGGGCGATCCTCTGTCTGGTGGGCGCGGCGCTGGCGCTGGGGTGGAACTGGCTGTATGTCCGGCAGGTCAGCGAACCCATGGAGGCCTTGGCGGATAGCCAGCAGGCCCTGACCATGACCCTGACGGAGTATCCCACCGAGACCCGCTTCGGCGCAAAGGTGACGGTGCGGGCGGAGGGACTGCCGGGGAAGCTGACTTATTACGGTGATCCGCCCCTTTTGCAGCTTTCTCCCGGTCAGCGGCTCACCGACGAGGTGTATCTGCAAAGCGCGTCCCGCATCCGGGACGACGATGTGACGGTATTCAACTCCAAGGGCGTGTTTCTCCTGGCGTACAGCCGGGGGACGGCGGCCTTTCATGCCGGGACGGTGGACGCGCCCCGGTGGTGGCCCGCCCGGTTGGGCCGGGCCATCCAGGAACGCATCCGGGAATTATTCTCCGGAGATGACGCCGGTTTTCTGCTGGCGCTGCTGACGGGCCGGAAAGGGGAACTGTCCACCCAAGCGGACGTGGATCTGTCCGAGGCGGGGGTCTATCACATTCTGGCAGTCAGCGGGATGCACTGCGCGTATCTGCTGGCGATGGTGGGCTTTCTTGCGGGAAAGCACCGCCGGCGTCTGACAGCGGCGGCAGCCATCCCCACGCTGATCTTCTACGCAGTGCTCACCGGCGGGTCTCCCTCGGTGGTGCGGGCCTGCGTGATGCTGAGCTTTCTGACGGCGGCGCCCCTGTTCCGCCGGGAGAGCGACCCACCAACAGCTTTGATGGCGGCGCTGTTCCTGATCTTACTGGACAACCCCTTCGCGGCGAAGTCCGTCAGCCTGCAGCTGTCCTTTGGAGCGGTGGTGGGGCTGCTGTGGCTGTCTCCCAAGCTCTACCGGGGGCTGGTAGGAGAGAAAAAGCATGGCAGGCTTTTTACCTTTACAACTGTTAGTATTTCGACAACCTTCGGGTGTCTGGCACTGACGGCGCCTATCAGCGCCTACTATTTCGGCAGTTTCGCCCCGGTGTCCCTTTTGAGCAACCTGCTGTGCCTGTGGGCGGTGGGCATCGTGTTCATCGGCGGGCTGGCGGCGGTGCTTCTCAGCTTTTTCTACCTGCCGCTGGGGACGGTGATCGGCCTTGTACCCAGGCTGCTGATCAAGTATATTCTGGCCGTGTGTCACGCACTGGCGGCGCTGCCGTATCACGGCGTGTATTTCTGCAATCCCTATCTGAAATACTGGATGGGGTTCGTGTATCTCCTGTTTGCTGCCGCGTGGCTGCTAAAGCCCAAGGGTCGGCGAAAATTTGCCGTGGCCGCCGCGCTGAGCGTCCTGACGCTGGCGGTGACGGTGCGGGCGGGGGAGAGCCGGTTCTGTCACCGGCTGAACGCCGCGGCGGTGGACGTGGGACAGGGACAAAGCGTCATTTTGAGATCCGGGACGGAGACCGCCTTAGTGGACTGCGGCAGCGGAAACAACTGGCGGGACGCCGGATGCGACACGGCGGACGAGCTGCTGACTATGGGCTGCCGCCGGGTGGACCGGGTGATTTTGACCCATTTCGACGATGACCACATCAACGGCGTGGAGCATTTATTGGCCCGGATGGGCGCGGAGACCCTGACGATCCCGAAAGCGGAGGGCGGCGCGGCGCTGGACCGGCTGCTGGAACTGGCGGAGCGGTACGGCATGGACGTGGAGACTGTGACCGAGGAGACCCATCTGCCCTTTGGAAACGGAGAATTGACCATTTTTCCGCCCTTGGGCGTCAGCGGGAGCAACGAACTGGGGCTCACTGTGCTGGCTTCGGCGGGGGAGCATGACTTCCTCATCACCGGCGACATGGAGCGGGCCACGGAAAAGAAGTTGATCGAGACTTATGAGCTGCCGGAGTTGGACGTTCTCATGGCGGGACATCACGGCTCCAAGAACTCCACGTCGAAGGAACTGCTGGACGCGGTGACGCCGGGGACGGTCATCATCAGCGTGGGAAGCAATTCCTACGGGCACCCGGCGGAGGATACCCTGCGGCGGCTGGCCCGGGCAGGCTGCGATATTTACCGGACGGACCGCCACGGGACGGTCTATCTATCATTTGATTAGGAGCACATCATGGCATACGCAAAGAAAACCGCGAAGAACGAAGCCTATCAAAAACTGAAAACAGATCTGAAAGAGGGGAACCCTCTGGGGAACGCCTACCTCTTTTACGGAGAGGAGAGCTATCTCCGGGAATATTACCTGGGGGAGATCCGGAAAAGACTGATCCCTGCCGGATTTGAGGAATTCAACTATCACGCTCTGGAAGGCAAGGACCTGACGGCCCAGAGCCTGACGGAAATGGCGGAGGCTATGCCTATGATGGCGGAGCGGACGCTGATCGTGGTGACGGACTGGGATATCTACAAGCTGAACGAGGATCAGCGGGAGCGGTTCATCGCCCTGCTGGAGGATCTGCCGGAGTACTGCTGCATCGTGTTTGTGTACGATACGGTGGCCTACAAGCAGAACAAGACCGTGAAGAAGCTGTGCAAGGCCATGGACGCCCATGTGACGCCCATTGAGTTCAAGGCGCAGGACACCTCGGACCTGACGGCGTGGATCGCACGGCGGTTCCGGGCACTGGGGAAGCAGATCGACCGCCAGACGGCGGAGTATCTGATTTTCCTCTGCGGCGGGCTGATGACGGGGCTTTCTCAGGAGATTGCCAAGATCGGGGCCTACGCCAAGGGGGAAGTCATCACCCAGCGGGACATTGACGCGGTGGCAGACCCGGTGCTGTCGGCGGAGATCTTCAAAATGACGGATGCGGTGTCCCAGAGCGACTACAACAAGGCTGCCGCCATTTTGGGGGACCTGCTGAAAATGCAGGAGGAGCCCATCGTGATCCTGGCGGCGCTGGGGAGCCAGCTGCGGCGGCTGTACACCGCCCGGATGGCCATTGACAGCGGCAAGGACAAATACTGGCTCATGGAGCTGTGGGAGATGCGCTCGGACTATCCGGCAAAGCTGCTGTTACAGTCCGCCAAGCGGGTCAGCGCCCAGTGGTGCGGCGACGCGGTGAAAATGTGTCAGGTGGCAGATCTGCGGATGAAGAGCCAACGGGGGGTAGACCCGGCAGAGGAACTGAAGCTGCTGCTGGCCCGGTTAGGAGCGGCCCGAAAATGAGAAAGATCAAGGAAGTCATCGTAGTGGAGGGGCGCTACGATAAGAATACGCTGGCGCAGGTGGTGGACGCCACGGTGGTGACACTGGGCGGCTTTGCTGTGTTCAACGACAAGGAAAAGGTGGCCTTTCTCCGGCGCTTGGCGGCGGAGCGGGGACTGATCGTCCTGACGGACAGCGACGGCGCTGGTTTTGTGATCCGCAACTACCTGAAGGGGGCGCTGCCCAAGGAGCAGGTGAAGCAGGCATACATCCCGGATATCCACGGCAAGGAAAAGCGGAAGCGGGCCCCCGGCAAGGAGGGCAAGCTGGGAGTAGAGGGCATGAAGCCGGAGGTGATTTTAGAGGCCCTCCGCCGGGCGGGCGCCACGTTTTTAGACGAAACGGCGGAGCCGGCGGCGGAAAAAACACCCATCACCAAGGCAGACCTGATGGAATGGGGGCTGGCCGGAGGAGCGGGCAGCAATCAGCGGCGGCAAGCACTGCTCCGACGGCTGGCTCTGCCGGAGCACCTGACCGCTAACGGGATGCTGGAGGCGCTGAACCTGCTGACCGACCGGGAAAAACTGGAACGCGTCCTGACAACGGAAGAACTGTAAAAAAATTCCCGCCATCGGCGGGAATTTTTGCGTTCAGCTCTGCATCTTCTTTCGGAGGGAGGCCCAAGCAAGGTCGATGGCGATGACCCCACCGGTTATGGCGAACAGTGTCGCGATTTCGCGGGCGGACGTCAGCCATCTGAGCTGCCAAAAGGCGCAGCAGATCGCACTCAGGATCGCAAAGGTGAGGAGGATCTTTAAAACGGCCTTTTCCACGGTCGGCATCCTTTCGGTTGATATTGGTCAGGTATGCTCAGCCTCGTACTTTTTCAGGAAGTCCACCAGCGCCTCCACGCCCTCCTTGGGCATGGCGTTGTAGATGGAAGCCCGGAGACCGCCGACGCTCTTGTGGCCCTTCAGGTTGTCGAATCCGGCGGCCTTGGCGGAGGCCGCCACCTCGGCATCCTGCTCCTTGGAGGGGGAGAAGAAGGGAACGTTCATCAGGGAGCGGTCCTCCTTCCGGACAGCGGCGGTGAAGAATTGGCTCCGGTCCAGGAAATCGTACAGAACGGTGGCCTTTTCTTCGTTACGCTGTGCCATGGCCTCCAATCCGCCGTTGGCCAGCAGGTATTGGAACACCTTGCCGCAGCAGTAGATGGCCCAGCAGTTGGGGGTATTGTACATGGAG
>OJON01000585.1_pt1 | contig 23728 bp, 16 predicted proteins | sample 1598031 | NCBI WGS metagenome assembly OJON01 (sample SAMN01915216, study PRJEB22387) | human gut metagenome | isolation source: stool | host: Homo sapiens | place: USA | reverse complement strand
ATTTGTTCCAATTTGTAAGCACTTTTTTAGCAAGAACAATGGCTTTGGAAAGGGAAATCTTTCAGAAAGCCCGAGTTCACCAAGTTCAACGGTACCTTTTTCTGTGATCACATCCGTCTCCAGCCATATGGATTTTGCCTTATATGTTGTTTTACGGTATTTTTCGTAAATATTGAAAGTGCCATCTCGCTTTGCGCGCGCAACAACATTGCTGAATTGTGTATTGCTATTGATGTTTTCGGAAAGCAATTTGGTACTCCATCGCCAGCAGCTCACGCCTCCAGTTGAATTAAAGGGATATACTTCTACACAATAATCAGTGGTATATGCAAGCGAAATGGGGCAAAAACCGTCTTTATCAACAATCGAAGGATTAACATAAATGGGATAAAACAAATTCGGACGGTTATGTTTTCCAAATTTTGGGTTGCGGTTTCTCAACTCTCGCACATTGTAGGCGCCGATTTTATCCAATAAATTGAGATCATTGTCGTCATCTGTTTTATCAATTTCATTAAATTCTGCCTCTGGCGAACGGGTGTAGATGAGCAGATATTCGTGAGTTTTTGCAATTTGCTTATAAGTTTGGCCCCTTTTGTTGGATTGGATAATAACTTGAGAGAAGAAGTTTTCCTCCTTAAATATCTCGTCACACAGCAGTTTCAAATCTGATTGCTCATTATCATCGATCGATATAAATAAAATGCCATCATCGCGCAACAAATTGCGAGCAATCCTCAACCGTTCTCGCATAAAGGAGAGCCACTTGCTATGCCTAAATGTATCAGTCAAATCCACTCGCGTATCATCATAAGCAAAATCTTTATTTGCTGTGTTATACGGCGGATCTATGTAAATCATTTTGATCTTACCACGATGTGTCTTTTCCAACAGTTTCAGTGCGGCAAGGTTATCCCCTTCAAGCAGGAAATTCATCTGCCCACCGTGGTCGATGAACAAATCCGCCTCTTCGGTCAGCACCGGCGTATGGGTATCCAACACCTCATCGATTTCCTCCCGATGCTCCTCGAATACGAGACCGTACTTTTTCCCGTTCACATCTTTTTCGAGTTCGGACAGGTAGGAGAGCAGGTTGCCCGTATTCTCATCCTGCGGCGCCGCAGCAATAAAGGCACGAATCTGCTTGATTTTGTCCAGCAGATCTTCACGCTTCTTTTTCGAAATATTGGTGCTCATCTTGCATCCTCCAATATAGTTTTATTTATAAGTTCATGCCCAAAGTGCCAATTTGGCACTTTGGAACCACCGTGCTGACACTTTGGGATTTCGCCAAAGTATCAATTTGATACTTTGGAATTCTCTCTCCTCATCCGACTGCCACTTCGACCTTTTTGCCGCTGAAGGCCACGCCGTATTTATAAATCGTCCTGACCCTGGCGGTCGTCAGCTCGGTTTCGTATTTCTTATCGTTGATCTGCTGCAAGGCTGTCTCGGACAGCTTTTTCAGCTGCTCATCGCTGCAATTTTTCTCCGCTTTCAGTTCGATCAGGATACCCGGAAGACCCTTTTGCGTGGGCTTCAGCTGAATGTCATAGCGCCCGTCGCCCGATTCCCGGTTGGAGGTCACGAAAGCGCCGCCCAGCAGGGCGCACAGACCCAGCATAAAGCCGTGGTAGAAATTCTCCCCGGCAGTATCGAAGGAGCTGACCGACTGGGTCAGCAGCGTCTGTATCTGCGCTTTCAGCCGTGCGTTATCGCCGGAGAAGATGGCCTCCTGAACGGAAATCGCCGTGGACGGCGGGATCAGATTCTCCAGCCGCTGCAAGATCTCCTTGTTATACACCAGAGAAATTTCCCGGTTGGGCAGGGAAACCTCACACATAAAATCGCCGCTGAAGGAGGGCGTGGTTTTCAGCGCCTTCAGATAGCCGGTCACCAGCAGGAAGCTGTAAATGGTGGAGGGATTGCTTTTGATCTGCGGATAGATCACGCCGGTGTCGATGAAGGTGGTGAAGGTCTCGCCGTTGACCAGGGAGGTCAGACGGTTATAAATCTCCTCGTCCGCCTGGGCAAGCACTTCCCCGATAATATCGTTGCTGCCGGTGGAGACCCAGAAGGGCCTCGGCTCGCACTCGTTGCTGAAGTAGTTGACCACCGACCACGGGTTGAAAATCTCCGTCTTGCCGAAGCGGTAGCCGTCGTACCACTGGCAAATTTCGTCGTACTTATCGGCAGCGCCGTAGTATTCCGCCATCTCCATCACCTCGTCGGCGGTGAAGCCGAAGTAGGCGCTGTATTTGTTGTCCAGCACGGAGTTGATGGACAGGTTGTTCATCCCGCTGAAGATGCTCTCCTTGGCCACCCGCAGAATGCCGGTGAGGAAGCCGAAGGACAGGTGCTGATTATCCTTGAACCCGCCGGAAAACAGGTTTCGCATAAACCGGATGACCTTGTCGTAATAGTCCTTCTGGTAGCCCTGCTGGATGGGGGTGTCGTACTCGTCGATGATGATAATGGGCGCAACGGCATAGTGCTTATGCAGCATAGCGGACAGGTCCAGCAGTGCCGAAGCCAGCTCTACCTCGCTGACCTTGCCGTCTGCCAGCTTTTCATAGGTCTTTTTGCTGTACTCGTCGCACTTATCGCTGTTCAGCAGTTCCCTGTGCCGCCGGGTCTCCTTTGCGAAAATATCCCGAATGGCCGCAAAGGTCTCCTCCCAAGTGTCGAACTTCACATCCTTGAAGGTCAGGAAGATCACAGGGTACTTGCCCTGATAATCCCGGTACTTCTGGCCGCAGGCCCAGATCTTCTTATCCCGGAAGTAGACGGAGGTATCCTTGTCGCTCTTTTCAAAATAAGTGCGCAGCATATCCATATTCAGCGTCTTGCCGAAGCGGCGGGGACGAGTGAACAGCGTCACCATCGGACGCTCGTCGATAAAGTCCTTGATCATCATCGTCTTGTCGATGTAGTAGTATTCCGACGAGGCAAGGCAGTAGTTGGACACGCCGATGGGCAGGGGCAGCTTCGGCGTGCGCTCCGTCTTGCGGAAAGCACCCGTCTTGAGCCGCTGATCCGCCGGCTTCTGCGTACCAGCGGGGATCAGCCAACGATTGCCCTGCTTTTCCGCACCGGCGATTCTCCCATTCTTGCAGAGCGTCGCAACTCTCCGCTCCGTTATATTCCAGCGCACTGCTGCCTCTCTTACCGAGATCATTTCAGCCATAGGGGATACCTCCACGCATAAAATCACAAGTACATTATACCCCAGCAAAAGAACAATGTCAACAAAGTTCGGAACAATGCCGTTTCAGAACAGCATTGTTCTTTTCTGCGCACAAAACAAGCGGAGGCCATCGACCTCCGCTTGCTTGTTACGCGTATACAATTTCCTGCATCACGGCTTCGTTTGCCCGATGTCGGATGCCGTTCATCTTTCGCACCCACGCCATCGGGTCATCGGCTTTCAAGGCTTCCATCACGCCCTCGGCGTCTGCGTATTGTTCTACCAGCCGAAGAAAGAGTTCCTGCGCCTGCTCCTCAATGTCTGCGAGGTGCCCGTCCAGCACCCCGGCGGTCAGCAGGTTATAATACAGCACCCGGTGGTGCTCCTTCAGATAAGCTCGCCGCCGCTGGCCGTAAATGCCGATGGGGCATTCTTCTTCGGGCGGTAAGCAAACATCGGGTAGGCAATAGTCGCCCTGCCTTGTGTAAGTGCCGCCCAGCTGCTCAAATAGCGATTTCATATGTGATCCTCCCTTTCAAAATTTCCCCGGCAGGTCTGCAATGCAAAATGCACCCACCTTTCGGTTACAGTCTACCAAAACCGAAAGGCAGGTGCGAGTGTGCGAATTTCAGAATCGCACATTATTTCTTCAACTTCCTGCTGAACTCGTTCAGCATCTGGATATGCCAGAGGCTTTTGCGGGTGATGGAGCGAAAGGTCAGGGAGCAGAAGAAATCCACAAGAAAGATTTTCGGGATGCAAAACTTCAGTCCCTTTTGAAAGGCTTTCAGTGACCCACGGCTGCACCAGTTGTGGACGGTGGTCAGGGTGTAGCCGGTCAGGGCCACCACATCCTTTACCGTGACCACATCCGGATATTTGCGCAGCAGCTTTTCATAGTAGCCGTGCATCTGCCGCAGCGTGTCCTCCGGCAGCTCCTTGGAGAGCCTCGCCACATAGTGGGAGCCGTACCAGCCCTTCTGGGCAGAGTAGAGCTCGAGAAAAATCGCCCGCTCCTCCAAATATGCTTTTACATCCTCTTTTCGGATTTTATAGCACCGGGTTTTCTTGCCCGACCACTCGCAGGGCACCTTGCCACTTTTGAGCAGGTGCAGCGCCGTAGACTTGCTGATGTGGCAGATGCGGAAGAATTGCTCCTTGTTCAACACCTCGGGAACGCTGTCTCAGTTGACAGGAAATACATCCATCTTGCGTTAGAGTTTGGTCTATTTGAATCATAACCGGCTGACTTGCTAGCATATTGCCTTTTATCAGGTGACTCCGAATAATTTTCCGTGTTAGGTTCTCACCTATGCGCTTGCCCCTCTATGTTGCCAAGTCATAGACCCTCAATCCTCCCAGCGGCCGGTGAGGGCAGTCTTGATGCACTGTTCCTCGCTGCCGTACCAGACATCGAAACCGTTGTTGCCGGGCGCATAGAAGGCCATCTTCGGGGAGTTGGTTGCCAGGGTGTGCAGGCCCAGAGCCTCGGGGTTGCCCAGAATCGTGCACAGATCCTGTGTCAGAATACCGCCGGCGTCCTCAATCATCTTCATGTAGCCAAGCTCCTTGGCCATGGCCTTGACGGCCATATTGGTATGGATCCAGAGCGTGACGCCCTCGTGAACCTTTTTGCCGTTGAGCTTTTCCGCCACCGTGCGAACCTGATTGAGAGAATAATGGGGGCAGCCCAGAGCCACATAGTCCACGTCGCGGTTCTTGCCGCAGTTGAGGTTGGCGTAGCCCTGCTCCTTCTCCTTGTCGCCGATCTCCACGACCTCATACTTCTTGCCCTTAAACACGGTCTCCAGATCGAGAGCCTCGGGAGTCACGCCCAGCGCGTGGAACATGGCCACACCGCCGGCGGATGCCATGGCGGAACCGAAGTAAACCAGATCTTCGGTGGTAGGCTTCACCAGGCCGTCGAATACGGGAATCTTTTCGCCGACCATCTTACCCACATAGTTGCCGATGGCACCGTAGTCCTGAACATCGTTGAGCTTGGTGGTCACCTTGAAGAGAATGTCACCGGTGCGGTTCTCGTCCAGATGGAAGCCGTAATTGGGGGTATATCCGCAGACACCGGCTGCCCAGGCAGAGGGGCCGCCCTCACGGTTGTCCCGGGCGCCCAGCACGGAGTTGGTGAAGATCACGGCGCTGGATTCGGCCCAGGCGATGTGCTCGCCGAAGCGGGGCAGGAAGCTGTAATAATAGGGAACACAGGAGGAGGTGCCGAAGCAGCCCATGGCCTCGTAGCCCTTTTCGATGCGCATCTGAGGCTCCACCCAGTCCATGGGCAGGCCCAGGTCGCGGCTGCGATCCACGCCGACCACGTTCATGGTGGTGGGAACCACAACCTTGGCGCCCTTGGCAGCCATATCCTCTACCCATTTCATGCCGGCGAGGCCGTGGGACTTCAAGGACAGGCCAGCGCAGTGAGCACTCTTGATGGGGATGAGATCCTCGGCGCCATAGACATTACCGATGGCGTAGAGCATTTCCATGGCGACACGCTTGCCTTCGCCCATGTCACCATTGAGCATGGCCTTCTGTTCATCATTCAGTCTCATAGTCACGCCTCCTTTTTCTTGATGGTCACAACGCCGGTATCCGTATCAACTTCCACCCAGTCACCATTCTGGATGATATCATAGGGGTCTTCTTCCATGTGGTCAACCACCGGAATTCCGCCCATGATCGCGCCGCAGGCAATGATGACCTCGGTGTTCAGGTTGATGATGGCGGCGGGGCCAGTGCCTTCACAAGCCACCTGATAGACCACATAGGAACCGCCAGTACTGGCCTTGCCGTAGGGGAAGATCAGGACCTTGTCCTTAATGGAAATACCCTCTAACTCGTGGCCACGCTCAATGATTTTGCCGGTGGGGACATCAACGCTGAAGTTGAAGCCGATGGGTTTTTGGCTGATCAACGCTTCGCCGCAGGCGATGTGCCTGCCGTCAGCTTGGGCTTTTCCCTGGCTGATGACTCTGCATTTTACCGTTTTTTCCATGTAACCTCTCCTTTTTCTTTCCCAACCGTCTTTACAGGCGGTCGTTCTTGACGTAACAGGTGCCCTCCATAATACGGCGGGCGGTGCGCTCATAAGCCAGCCGCTCAAAAGAAAGGCCTTGGGGATCCTGGGCAATGGCGTCCACTTCAATCACGCCGCCGGGATGGCCGATGCGGAGGATATTGCGCGTCTTTGCTTCCTCGGAGAGCTGGCGATAAACCAGCGTGCCGGGGATACGGGCTGCGGCGCCGGTGCAAACGGTGCCGGTGCCGGGGTATGTCTTGTGCATATGAAGCATGAAGCTCAGGCGGCTGACAATGTCCACATCTTCCACCTTGACTTGATGGCCGTCAATGGCCACGGTGTAGTCAGCAGGTTTGCTGACAATGGCGAAGAAAGGAACATAGGCACTTTTTTCCGTGGCCTCCTGAACAGTTGCCGCCATGCCGATCTTCACGGTGCAGGTGGCCCGGATGGCCTCGATCTTATCGGAGAGGGCCTTGTCTGCCTCAATCTCGGCACAGGTCTCCGTACCCTTCAGGCCCAGGCTGGCGGCCTCAATAAACACCAGCACATTGCCGGCATCCACAATGGAGACCTCGAAATCGCCGTAGCCTTCCACATGGACGGTGTCCACGGGATTTCCGGTGGGCAGGAGCTTGCCGGTGGTGGAACCGGCAGTATCATTAAAGTCCAGCATGATCTTGGCGCCGGTACCGGGAACGCCGTCGATCCGGCAGTCGCCCATAGTGCAGGCCTTACCATCTTTCACGGGAACATCCGCAATCAGGATGCAGTCGGTATTGACCTGGTGGATTCGGACCCTGGTGATAGGCTCAGTCACAGCAACCATACCCTCGTCAATGGCAAAGGGACCAACGCCGGCGGAAATATTGCCGCAGTTGCCGCCATAGTCCACCAACTCAGTGTCAAAACTGACCTGAGCGAAGGTGTAATCCACATCGGCGTCTGGCCGCGTAGAGGGGCCGATGATTGCCAGTTTGCTGGTCAGCACATCAGCACCGCCCAGGCCGTCAATCTCCCGGCGGTCCGGAGTACCGAAAATCGCGCGAATCACCCGGCTGCGGGCCTCCGGGTCTTTCGGCAGTTCATTTTCCTTGATAAAGATGCCCTTGCTGGTGCCACCGCGATGAATCACGACTTTATAGGGAGTCATATCTGAATACATTGTTAATCCTTCCTTTCCGTTTTTTGTTAGCAAGAATCTATTATTCTGCTTGATTTGATACATCATTTTTACAAGCACATTTCGTGCCAACACAGAAGTGAAAATTTCCCGCTTTTTTTGCTATTTAAGTCAAAAATATTTATGGCTTGAATCAAAATGCGTTCCGCATTATAATATTTTGAAACACAAAAGGAGGCACTATATCATGGAATTAAACTCAGCCAGAAATGTCCTGCAAGAAAGTGGCGCCATGAAAGTTGCATTAATTGCTACATATCCAGAGATGTCTCGCATCCTGCAAGAATTGGTCCAGGGAACCAAAATTGAGATTCTGGACATTTACGCCTCCTTTGCGGATGCTGCAGAAAAAGCCAAAGCGATTGAACATGATGTCGATGCCATTCTGACCCGAGGCGGCACAGGCTATCAAGTCAAGCAGAGCGTTTCAATCCCTGTCATTTCAATTCCTATCTCCCCATTTGATTTGTTTGTATCCGTTTCAAATCTGCCTGAAAAGTATCATTGTATTGCTTTTGCAAACTTTGAACGTGCTATCTTCGGCGCAAAGGAAATAAGCACACTATGTAAAAGGGAGATTCGCCAGTATCAATTTACCGATAAAAGTGATTTATATCAGCTTGTACTAAATGCCCGCAATGATGGCTGTGATTTATTTATTGGTGGTGCGGAAGGTGTTTCTATCGCCCAGGACATTGGGCTTGACGCTAAAGAGATATCTTCAGGGCGAGAAGCAATTTATCAAGCTCTGAAGGAAACAATAGGAGTCGTACATACACGTAGAATCGAATCTCAGCGGGCTGTTCGACTTGAAAGTGCTTTTAACGCCTTGAGCGAAGGAATTTGTGTTGCCAACGATCTTGGCACGGTGTCTGTATTTAACCCTGCTGCCAAGAAAATTTTCGGTTTACCAGCGGATGCATCACTGATTGGCGAAAACATTTTAAACACACCCGTTTCCGCGTCTGTAATTAACCACTTTGATGCTTTTACCCCACAAACCGATGTTTTAGAGCATATTCGCAACCATGTTGTCAGCACCAATCATATCCCAATCTATATGGAACATACTTTTATCGGTACTGTCAGCACCTTTCAGGATGTCAGTCGGATACAGCAGTTAGAAGGGCAGATTCGTAGGCATTTAAGCCAGCAGGGATTTGTTGCCAAATACACATTTGAGGATATTCTCACTAAAAATCACAGTATGCGTATTACGAAAGAATTAGCAAAGCTCTATGCACAAACAGATTCTGCCATATTAATCTTAGGTGAATCCGGAACAGGCAAGGAACTGTTTGCCCACAGTATTCATAATGCCAGCAAACGGGCTATCGGTCCCTTCGTTACCGTCAACTGTGCAGCTATTCCGGAACAGCTTCTGGAAAGTGAACTGTTTGGCTATTCCTCTGGAGCTTTTACTGGCGCCAAGAAAGAGGGAAAGGCTGGTCTCTTTGAAATGGCACATAACGGTACGATCTTTCTGGATGAGATCGGCGAAATGCCCAAGCATCTCCAATCCCGTTTGCTGCGTGTTCTTCAGGAGAAGGAAGTTATGCGGTTAGGCGATAATAAAGTCACTTCTGTAAATTGCCGCATTATCAGCGCCACTAATAAAAATTTGGAGAACTTGGTCCTACAGGGAAATTTCCGAGAAGATTTGTATTACCGCCTAGCGACATTTAGTATCAATATCCCCCCACTCAGAGAAAGACGTGATGACATTTCTTTGCTATGCCTTAAGTTCCTATCTTCGTTGACAGATGTTCCAGGCAGAATACTTCCTTTACTGACTACTCAATTAGAGAAAATGTCTGACTATCACTGGCCTGGAAATATCAGGGAACTTCAGAGTGTTTGTGCAAGAATTTCACTGCTTCAAGCCATTCAAAGTGATAAAGATATTCAACCATACATTAAAATTGCTATGCAACAAGATGCTATTACTACGCAGAACACCGTAACATTCCATCTAGATTCTAATTTGAATCTAAAGGACATGGAAGAAGAAGCCGCACAGCAGTATGTAACAGCTGTTTTGAAGAAAAATGGAAACAATCATTCCAAAACAGCAAAGCAATTGGGAATCGGACGCACTACACTTTGGCGCTATTTAAATAGCATTTCCGGAGGCGAAGAAGTATGATAGGTTAACATCGGCACTGCCCAAGTGCTGCTTGCATACGCTGTATTGCTTTTATGGAAAATGAATATAATTGTTTCTATACTTGGAATGAGGATAAGTGAATTGATGGAGTGTGATATCTGCAAGTTTCATGTGAGTCATGTCGACTCGTGCAAGATCTTCCGGCTGGTAGTCTGGAAAGCTGCAGTATAGGAACTGATTAATTTCCTTGAAAAAAGCAACTATCATAAAAAAGAGCATATAACAGAGGTAGCGGCACTAAGAACGGCAGGATTGCACTGATGACAGGGAGAGCAACGAATTTTTGTATATTTGCGTTTGGCAATCAAGCATTACAATATTTCACTATCTCAGGTAGCGCAGCTGCCATCACAGTTTTATGACGCAAGTTACGAAGAGTGATCCCATCTCCAAAGGACAGAAAATAAATACATAAAAGACATTGTATGTGCAAGACTATCTATTTCCTCTTTCTTTTGTGTTCCAAACATGGATATTCCTCCTCTGCTACTTTTCTTGCGGTCGGCAAACCTGCTTCGATTGTAGCATGGGAGGTTTATCTTTTCCCTCTTATAGGCTTAGCCTTTTTTATTCCACGGGCATAGCCCGTGGTTGCCTGTTTTCAACAAAGCAAAAGCCTCCGCCGTTTGGCGGAGGCTTTTTATGTGCTGCCCTCTTGATTTATAATGTAAGCAGTTACATAGAACGCAGCTGAAAAGGACGTTTACATGGCGGATGCCTCTAATATTTTTCGCCAGTATTCGCAGTCATTTGCGTATGTGTCAAAAGCAAAAGCCGTGCGGCCGCAAGCCGTATTGTCCATTTTATACAAAGTGAGCAGGGTTCTTTTTGCATCAAATGTAGAAAAAGCACATTCTTCATTGACGCATTTGGAAATATGTGGTATTACATTGTCAATGTAAGCGGTTGCGCATATGTGTTCATTGTTTACACTGCCATAAGTTGAAGTGTTTACACAGCGTCTGACCGGATGCCGCCTGTCCATGCTAAACTGCGAACCGCCTACATAGAAATGGATTGCGGGCCCGGATAGAAGTCAGGACAACTGGTGCTATGAGTTGGTCCGCAGCTTGTTTCCCGCAAAGAGGAACTGTCCAAGGTTCCCGCAAAGCCGTGTTTTCTCTTCCGCAGTGCGGAATGGAAATAAATAATGGATGAGAAGGAGAAACGATTTATGAAGAAATCCACTAAGCGCCTGTTCGCCGCTCTGCTGGCTGCCACCAGCCTGCTGGCCCTCACCGCCTGCGGCGGCGGCAAGACCGAGGCTCCCAAGACTGACGATTCCAAGACCGAGCAGCCTGCCGAGTCCTCCGGCAGCAAGGAACTCTCCGTTTACACCGCATTCCCCGAAAGCGAAGTCATCTACTATTTCAACAAGTTTGAGCAGGAAACCGGCATCAAGATCAACTATGTCCGCCTCTCCGCCGGTGAGATGCTGACCCGTGTGGAAGCCGAGAAGGACAATCCTCAGGCAACGCTGATGTTCGGCGGCTCTACGGATAACTACATCGCCGCCGTGGATAAGGGCTTGCTGGAAGCCTATCAGTCTCCCAATCTGGACAAGACACCCTCTACTTATCTGGATCCCACCGGTACCTGGAACCCCATCTATGTGGGTTGCATCGCCTTCGCCTGCAACGCCGACTGGTTTGCCGAAAAGGGTCTGGAATATCCCACCAGCTGGGAAGACCTGCTGAAGCCCGAGTTCAAGGGTGAGATCATCATGGCCCACCCCGCCACCTCCGGCACCGCCTACACCGTTCTGGCCACGCTGGTTCAGCTCAAGGGCGACGATCAGGTCTGGGACTATCTGGAAAAGCTGAACACCAACATGAGTCAGTACACCAAGTCCGGCTCCGCCGCTCCCAATGCCGTGGCCATCGGTGAGGCCGCCATCGCCCTCACCTTCTCTCACGACGCCCTGCAGCTGACTCCCGAGGGCTATCACATTGAGCTGAGCTTCCCCACCGACGGCACCGGTTATGAGGTGGGCGCCATGGCCCTCATCAAGGGCGGCAAGGCCGACGAGCAGGAGAACGCCAAGAAGTTCATCGACTGGATGACCTCCGAGGCCGGTCAGGGCTGCTACGCCGAAAACGACTCCTTCCGCGTTCCCACCAACACCGCCGCTCCTGTGGCCGACGGTCTGGTGACGCTGGATGAGGTTCCCGTGATTGATTATGACGCCGTTTGGGCTGCCAGCGTCAAGAGCGAGTACTGCGAGCAGTTCGAGAATAAGATCGCCACCAAGCCCGAGGGCTGATCCCAATGGATTTCTGATTGATTTCCCGCAAACGGGCCTCCTCCCCCAAGGGGAGGGGGCCCGCATACCAAGACAGAGAAGGCGGAACTCCCTTGCGCAGCTTTCCCGCCGCTTTTGACACTCTCACTCAGGAGGAACGCTCATGGCAAATGCCACTACCCGCGCAAAGCGCCTCAATGAAACGAAGATGATCCTGCGCCAGCCCCTGCTGCTGATTGCCATCATCCTCTCGTTCGCGCTGTTGCTGCTGTTCGTCATCTATCCTCTGGCCAAAACGCTGATCTACAGCCTTACGGATGAGACCGGTGCCTTCTCTCTGGCCAATCTCATCACCATCCTGCAAACGCCCCGGTACGGCAAGGTCTTCGGCCGCACCATGGCGCTGGGCCTGATTGTGGCCGTCATCGCCACCTTCATCGGCTATGTCTTTGCCTATACCGTCACCCGGGTCAACGTACCGGCCAAGGGCTTTTTCAAGACCATGGCCACGCTGCCCATCCTCTCCCCGCCCTTCGTGCTGTCCCTGTCCATTATCTTCCTCTTCGGCAAGCAGGGTCTGATTTCCAAGAACCTGCTTGGCATCACCGGCAGCAGCGTATACGGCCTCAAGAGCCTGATTGTGGTTCAGGTGATGAGCTTCTTCCCCATCGCCTACCTGACCCTCTCCGGCATTCTGGCCTCCATCGACGCCTCTGTAGAGGATGCCGCCTGCAACATGGGCGCCGGACGCTGGAAAACCTTTTGGACGGTTACCTTCCCCCTGTCCCTCCCCGGCATCATCTCCGGCGCGCTGCTGGTGTTCATCCAGTCTCTGGAGGACTTCTCCAACCCGGCTACCATCGGCGGCGATTACACCACCCTCTCCATTGAGGTCTACAACATTATCACCGGCAGCTATGATATGCGAAAGGGCTCCGTGCTGGCGCTGCTGCTGCTTCTGCCCGCAGTCATCGCGTATCTTCTCAATAAATACTGGGTCAACAAAAAGAGCTTTGTCACAGTCACCGGCAAGCCCACCCAGGCCCGGAAGCTCATTGAGGAACCCCACATCAAGTGGCCCCTGTTTGCTTTCTGCCTAATCGTTTCCGCTATCATCATTCTGTTCTACGGCACGGTGATTTTTGCCTCCTTTGTCCGCACCTGGGGCGTGGACTTCTCCCTGACGCTGGATCAGTACCGCAAGGCGCTCCAGTACGGCTGGGACAGCCTGAAAAACTCCATGACGCTGGGCCTGATCTCCGCCGTGATCGGCGGCCTGCTGGGCATGGTCATCGCCTACATCACCGCCAAGCGGAACTACTACGGCAAGCGTTTTATCGAGGTCGCCTCCGTCCTGATGTTCGCTGTTCCCGGCACCGTGCTGGGCATCAGCTACATCCTGGGCTTCAACTCCAAGCCGCTGGCCCTCACTGGCACTGGATTGATTCTGGTGATCGTGTTCACCTTCCGGAACATGCCGGTAGCCATCGAGTCCGGCACCACCACCCTGCTGCAGATCGACAATTCCATTGAAGAGGCCTCTACCATTCTGGGCGCCGACACCGGCTATTCCTTCCGCCGCATTACGCTGCCCATGCTGAAAAACGCCTTCTTCTCCGGCATCGTCTACTCCTTCACCAAGGCCATTACCGCCGTCAGCGCGGTGATCTTCCTGGTCTCTCCCCGGTGGAAGCTGGTCACCAGCAACATCTACTCCCTGTTTGACCTGGCGAAATACGGGCAGGCAGCTGCCTTTGTCACGATGATGGTAGGCATTCTGCTGGTGTTTATCGGCCTGTTCAACACCGTCATCAACCTTCTGCTGGCGCCCCGTTCCAAGGTGCCTCAGGCTAAAACGAAAACGGAGGAATCAAAATGAGCCAAGAGAAGAATGAGAAGCTGGGCTTCAGCAAGAAGAGCTCCGGCGTGGTTCTGAAAGATGTGACCAAAATTTTCCAGCAGCCCGATACCGGCAAGGACTTCGTGGCTGTTGACCATATCAATCTTGAGATCAAGGACGGCGAGATGGTGACATTGCTGGGCCCCTCCGGCTGCGGCAAGACCACCACCCTGCGGATGATCTCCGGTTTTGAGTATCCCACCAGCGGCAACGTGTTCATCGGAGACCGAGACGTAGCCAAGATCCCCCCCAACAAGCGGGGCATCTCCATGGTGTTCCAGTCCTACGCCCTGTTCCCCCACCTGAACATCTGGGAGAACATCGCCTACGGTCTGCGTGTGGCCAAGATCCCTCAGGATGAGATCATCCGCCGCACCAATGACGTAGTGGAGCTGATGCAGCTCAAGGGCATGGAGAAGCGGTTCCCCAACCAGCTCTCCGGCGGCCAGCAGCAGCGTGTGGCGTTGGCCCGCGCCGTGGTCATCGAGCCTTCCGTGCTGCTGTTTGACGAACCCCTGTCCAACCTGGACGCCAAGCTCCGCGAGAGCATGCGGGATGAGCTCCGCGCCCTCCAGCAGCGGCTGGGGATCACCTCTCTGTACGTCACCCATGACCAGTCCGAGGCCATGGCCATCTCCGACAAGGTGGTCATCATGAAGGACGGCGTTATCTGCCAGCAGGGCACTCCTCAGGAGATCTACGAGCAGCCCGCCAGCCGCTTTGTGGCAAACTTCATCGGCAAGGCCAACTTCATCGACGGCATCTTCAAGGGCCGTGACGGCGAGGCCGCGCTGGTGGAGATTGGTGGAAAGACCTTCTCCATCCCCGCCCCCGGCAAGATGGAGGGTGTGGAAGTGGGCGGTGCCTGCTGCCTGACGGTCCGCCCCGAATCCTTCCTGCTTACCAAGGATGCCGGTGCTCTCCCCGGTACCGTTTCCCGTGCCACCTATTACGGCGCCAAGATCGAGTACGAGGTCATGCTGAATGAGCAGCCCATCATCGTGGAGGTCTACAACCCCCAGCTGACGGAGCGTTTCAGCGTGGGCGATGCCGTCACCATGAGCCTGATCGAGGGCTGCGTCCGAGTCCTGAAGTGATCCGATCGGCGGCAGCGCAAGCATCATAATGATAAAAAGGACACTGGCTTGTATAACAAGCCAGTGTCCTTTTTGCTGTCATTTTGCTGTTATTTGCGATTTTCGTCGCGTTTTACAGCTTTTCCATGTGTTTTCCGGTGCCGCTTTGCTCCACCGGCAGTCCAGTCAGGCAGCGGCGCAGCATATCGTAGGCGTGGTTGGCAGCCAGATCCTGAATGCGATCCCGGCGGCGCTTGCCCAACTCCAGCTTCCGGCACCACGTCCCATCGGGGGACGCCAGACCCACATACACCAGTCCCACCGGGTTGTTGCGCTCGTCCGGGTCCGGACCGGCCACGCCGGTGACGGACAGGCCAATGTCAGCTCCGGTGATCCGCCGGGCATTTTCCGCCATGGATCGGGCACATTCCTCCGACACGGCGCCGTATTGGTCCAGAAGCGTCTGGGGCACCCCCAGCACCTCTGCCTTTACGCTGGTCCAGTAGCTCACCACGCCGCCCCGATACACACTGGAGGCCCCGGACAGGGCCGTGATCCGGGCGGCTATCTGGCCGCCGGTGCAGCTTTCCGCCGTGGCGAAGGTCCAGCCCTTTTCCTTCAGGTGTGTCATGCAGACGGTCTCCAGATTAGGGACATCCACGCCGTACACCACATCTCCCAAATAATCCGTCACCTCTTTTACCACCGGGACCAGCATGGCCTCCGCCGCCGCTGCGCTGTCCGCCTTGGCGGTAGCGCGGAGCCGGACCTCGCTGGGCTTGGCGTAGGTGGCGAGGGATGGATTTTCCATCCGGGATATCCGCTCCCGCATCAGATCCTCCATAGGGCTTTCCCCAAGGCCGAAGGTCATAATGTCATGGGACACAATGACCTCCTTGGAAAGTCCCCGCAGATAGGGGATCGCCCAGTTTTGCAGCATGGTCCGCATTTCAAAGGGCGGACCGGGCAGCATCAGCACGTGCACCCCCTCCGCTTCAAAGGCGCAGCCGGGAGCGGTGCCCACCGGATTGTCGAAGATCACGCAATCGGCGGGAAACTCCGCCTGCTGGCGGTTATTTTCCGGCATGACTAGGTGGACGTTCCGGGCAAAATAAGTCCGAATATGCTCCAGTACATCCTCCCGCAGGACCAACGGCTTGCCGAAGGTCTCGCAGACGGTCTGCTTGGTAAGATCGTCATAGGTGGGGCCAAGGCCGCCGGTGGTAAGGATGACGTCCGCCCGCTTCCGGGCGATCTTCAGCGCCTCCCGCAGCCGTTCCGGGTTGTCCCCTACCACGGTATGCCAGAACACATTGACGCCAACAGCAGACAGCGCCCGTGAGATCTCGCTGGCGTTGGTGTTGGTGATATTTCCAAGAAGCAGTTCCGTACCGACGGCAATGATCTCAGCGGTATGTGACATAACAGATGCCTTCTTTCCGATCCGGTCAGGGCTTTACCCGAACCCAGGTCTCGCCCTCCAGGGCCTTGGCCACCAGGCCGTCAATATCCAGAACGGACTCGGCCTGCACCACGTCCTCCAGCACCGGCCGGGTGGCGGGGTGGCGGGGGGTAAAGACCGTGCAGCAGTCCTCATAGGGTAGAATGGAGGTCTCGTAGGTGCCGATCTCCCGGGCCATGCGGATGATCTCCACCTTGTCGGTGCCGATGAGGGGCCGCAGAACGGGCATTTTCGTCACGTCCTCCGTGACGCCCAGAGCCTTGATGGTCTGGCTGGCCACCTGACCCAGAGATTCGCCGGTGACCAGCGCAGAGGCGTGGGACTTCCGGGCCACAGCCTCTGCCAGCCGCATCATAAACCGGCGCATGATGAGGGTAAAGTATTCCTCGGGGCACTGGCGGCGGATCTCCTCCTGAATTTCCGTGAAGGGGATGATGTGGACGATCATCCGGCCGCAGTACACCGTCAGCAGCCGGGCCAGCTCCAGCACCTTGTCCAACGCCTGCTGGGAGGTGTACGGGGGAGAAACAAAGTGCACCATTTCCAGCTCCACGCCCCGGCGGGCAATCATATAGGAGGAAACGGGGCTGTCCAGACCGCCGGAAAGCAGGCTCACCGCCCGGCCGCCCATGCCGATGGGCAGGCCGCCGGCGCCGGGGACGGAGGGCGTGTGGATATAGGCGTACTTCTCCCGGATCTCCACATAAACCGTAAGATCAGGATGGTGCATATCCGCTTTCACGTTGAAGAACTGCCCCAGCTCGCCGCCTACATACTGGGAGATCTGAATGGAGTTCATGGGGAACTGCTTGTCTGCCCGGCGGCTCTCCACCTTGAAGGTTCTGGCCTTGGCAAATTCATCCGCCAGATAGGTCTTGGCGGTCTCCACAATGGCGTCCATCTCCTTGGCACAAGGGACGGCACGGGCCACCGTCACGATGCCGAACACCTGACGGGCAGCCTTGAAGGCGGCCTCCATGTCGCAGTCCTCGGTCTGAGGCTCCACATAGATAGTGCTCTGGCGAATGTAGATCTGGAAGCTGCCGCAGGGCTTCATCCGGCGGCGGACATTGCTCACCAGCTTATCCTCAAAGCTGCGGCGGTTCAGGCCCTTCAGCACCACCTCGCCCAGCTTTAAAAGCAGGATCTCGTTGTTGTTCATAATCAATCCTCCGTAAGAGTTCATAAAGCGCATATAGGATACCACATTTTTTTGTCCAGCGAAAGAGGTGGTTACGGTTTTTCCCTGTTTTTTAGGCGGAATTTCTGCCGGTTTTCTCCTCAGATTTGACGAAAGGGCCGTTGTCTGCTACAATAAGTGGGAGTTTTTCCCAAAACCGTTTGATAAAGCAAAAAACGGATACCCTTTTCATAAGGAGGCAGATAGATGAAACGAACGATTTTGAAAAAGCTGACCGCCTGCCTGTGCCTGTGCGCGGTGCTGAGCGGGGCGCTTACCGTTCCCGCCGGGGCGGCTTCCTTTCAGGATGTGCCGTCCAACCACTGGGCGGCAACCGCCATCGACCGCTGCGCGGCTCAGGGATGGTTTCAGGGCAAGACCGCCGATACCTTCGGCGTGGGCCAGCCCATGACCCGGGCGGGCTTCGCCGTGGCACTCAGCCGTTTTTTCGGCTGGCAGAGCGGTGAGACCTACTACCGGATCTTTTCGGATGTGCCCCAGGGCGCCTGGTATGAGCCGGCCCTCCGGGCCTGCTATGAGCACGGGGCAGTCACCCGTCAGACCGGCGATTTCCGTCCCGGCGATCCCATCACCCGGGAGGAATTGGCAGTCATGCTGATCCGGGCCTTGGGCTACGGGCCCATCGCCGGCCTCGCGGAGGATGATCCGCTTCCCTTCCGGGACGTGACCACCAACAAGGGGCATATCGCTATGGCCTACGAGCTGGGTCTGGTCAGCGGTATGGGGAATGATCTGTTCGTGCCGGATCGGTACGCCACCCGGGAACAGGCTGCTGTCATGCTCAGCCGCCTGTATGACAAGCTGCACCCTGCTCAGACCGCAAATGAGGCCATGGTCCTTCTCCGCTCCGGCGAGGAAGCAGAGGACCTTTCCGGATATCAGACCGTCATACTCATGGCAGGAACGCTGACCGGCGGTCAGAACCCCCGGCTGGCTTTGAGTGTCAGCAATACGCAGAAACAGGTCATGGAAACAGCAACCGCCTCCGGGCAGACGGTCCTGCTGGGTATTTCCGGTCAGTCCGGCGTTCTGAAGAGCACCGCCGTAGCCACGGCAGTTGCCGAAGCATTGACCGACAGCAGCTATGACGGCGTTTATCTGAACATCACCCCGTCCGCTGAAAATGGCGACGCCCTGGCTGCCTTCGTACAGGCGCTCCGGGCCGCTGTGCCGGAGAAAAAGCTGTATGTGGCGGCAAGCGCCCCGGCCCGCAGGGAAGCAATTCCGGACTATCAGGCCCTCGGAAAGGCCGCGGACCGGATCGTGCTGCAGGTGTCCGGACATGAGGACACGGACGGCGCTGTTCCCGTATATGCCATGGAGCCTTTGGAGACCGTCTACTACGCGCTCAGCGCTCTGAATGACCAGATCCCCGGTGAGAAGCTCGCCCTGCTTTTGAGGGCGGAGGGCCACGGCCGGAAGGGTACCGGAAAACCCACCGCCTTCAACGGAGACACTGTGGCCGCACTGGAAGCCAAAGGCCGCACCTACTATTCTGACCGCTACGCCTGCGCCTATCTGGAGACAAAGGATACGGTGGTCTGGTATCTCAACGAAAAGGCGCTGGAAGCCCGCCAGCAGCTGCTGCGCTGCTTCGGCGTATCCTCCTGCTGTCTCTCCACCCCCAACGGTACTCTGCAAGCCCAAGAAAGCTGAGCTTTCAAATCCGGACAGAAAAAACCGCCTTGCTTTTCAGCAAGGCGGTTTTCTTTTATTCAATTACAGGTACTTCCGCATACCATCGGTAGCAGTTTCCACGTCGCCGCTGATGGTGACGGTGAACTTGATGTTGTTCCGCTCGCCGAATACATCCAGCCAGTTGAGGAACTTCTCAGTCTCCGCATCCACATCGGCACCCACGGTCTTGCACAGGTTGTCGATGAACACCTGAGAAATATCATAGTTGCCGGCATACAGACCGCTGATAAAGCCACGGAATACCTCATAGCTGTGCAGATCGTATTCCTGCGCGTCGATCAGGCGGATGTTGTAGTGAATATTGTAGGACATGTCACGCTTCGGCTCAATGCAGACCACATTGCCGGCCTCATCCTTCGCGGCAGCGTTGATGAGTTCGATGAGCTGCTTGGTTTTGCCGGAACCCTTGACGCCCATAATCAGTCTAACCATAATAGATCACTCCTGTCATAGTTCGTCTCCGTAATAAACGGGACCTTTCGTAGTCATAGCATACCATAAAGAATGAAAAAAGACAATCCCAAAAAGTAACTTCAAAATTTGTTTATAAACACGGCAGAGCAATGTATACTCTGCCGTGTTTTTTTGCATATTTCGCTTTTCGTATTCCGCTTTCCTCAATGCTTTTCGGTCAGCTTGGCTTCCAGTTCTGCCTTACGATCCTCGTAGCCGGGCTTGCCGAGGAGGGCAAACATATTCTTCTTATACGCCTCCACGCCGGGCTGGTCGAAGGGATTCACGTCCAGCAGATAGCCGGACAAGCCGCAGGCATACTCAAAGAAGTAGATGAGCCGGCCCAGCTCACGGGGGCCCTTACCGCCCACATTCACAATGACGTTGGGTACGCCGCCCTGACTGTGGGCCAAGAGCGTTCCCTCCGTGGCCCGGTCCCGGATGTGGTCCATAGACGCACCCGCAAGGAAGTTCAGCCCGTCGCCGTCCGTCTCGTCCCGAGGAACGGCCAGCTGCCGGTCGGAGGCACCCAGCCGCACGATCGTCTCGAAGAGGATCCGGCGGCCCTCCTGAATATACTGCCCCATGGAGTGCAGGTCTGCGGTAAACTCCACACTGGCGGGGAACAGGCCCTTGCCGTCCTTTCCCTCGCTCTCGCCGTAGAGCTGCTTCCACCACTCCGTCATAAATCGGAAGGCCGGATCGTAGCAGCCCAGAATTTCAATGGCGTACCCGGCCCGGTACAGCTCATACCGCAAAGTGGCATACTGCCATGCGGGACTATCGTAGGAGCCGTCGGCACAGACGTTCATCATCTCAGCCGCGCCCTCCATCAGGGCCCCTACATCCACACCGGTAACGGCGATGGGCAGCAGGCCCACGGCGGTAAGGACGGAATAGCGGCCGCCGATGTCATCCGGCACCACAAAGGTCTCCCAGCCCTCGGCATCCGCCAGAGATTTCAGCGCACCCCGGGCCTTATCGGTGGTGGCGTAGATGCGCTTGCCGGCTTCCTCCTTGCCGTATTTCTCCTCCAGCAGCTCCCGGAAGAAACGGAAGGCCACGGCAGGCTCCGTGGTGGTACCGGATTTGGAGATGATATTCACGGAGAAATCCACATCCCGCACCAGATCCAGTACCTCGCTCAGTGCGTCGCCGGAGAGACCGTTGCCCACAAAGTACACGTTGGGAGTCTCTTTCTTTTTCAGATTATAATTAGGGGAGCACAGGCAGTCGATCACGCCGCGGGCTCCCAGATAGCTGCCGCCGATGCCGATGACCACCAATGCCTGAGAATCGCTTTGGATCTTCTTGGCGGCAGCCTGGATTCGGGCAAATTCTTCCCGGTCATATGCCTGAGGCAGATGCACCCAGCCGGTGAATTCTCCGCCCAGACCGGTGCCGGTCTGAAGTTTTTCATGGGCTTTTTTCAAACGGGGCAGCAGTGCCTCCTCGTAAGGCTTCGGTAAAAATGTATGCAGATCAAACAACTGAACATCCAGCATGTGATTCACCCTCATGTATCAAATTTCAGCCAGAGGGCACATTTTCCCTCTGTTTGTCCAGTATAGCATTTTTCCCCGGGTACGGCAAGAGAAAAAGGGCGGTGCGAGATCCGTTCACTCAACCAGACAGGCGATCCGCAGCACCCGTGGCAGCATTTGGCGGAAGGTGATCCGGGGAACCTCCTCCCCCGCCAGCAGGGGCAGTTCCACCAGAACCTCTTCCCCGAAGGTGACGGTCAGCGTCCCCAGCCGATCCCCCACCGCCACTGGGGCCTGTACGGAGGATTCCAGCGTCACGGACTGGCTCAACTCCCCTGTCTTGGCCTTTTCCAGCAGCAGCTGGTTTTCCTCGCCCAAAACCGGCTGAACCGTGGCCTGCGTCCCCAGCGTCACCGGCACTGGCGGCAGCGGTTCGTCGGGGATAACGGTTTTCAGGGCGTAGGAGGCAAAGCCGTAATTCAACAGCGTCTGCGCGTCCGCAAACCGCTCCGGAGAGGTCTTTCCCTTGAGAATGACGGCAATCAGTTCCATGCCGTCCCGCTCCGCCGTGGCGGAAATACAGTACCCGGCAGCGTTGGTGGAGCCGGTTTTCAGTCCGGTAGTGCCGTCATAGAACCGCACTAACTTGTTGGTATTGACCAGTGAGGATGCCCCATCTCGAAGGGTGTCCATCCAGACCGTTGTGTATCTTCGGATATCCGGATGGCGCAGCATCAGCTCCCGGCTCATCAAAGCAATGTCGTAGGCAGAGGTGACGTGGCCCTCCACCGGCAGACCGCAGGCGTTTTTGAAAGTAGTGTCGTTCATCCCCAGCTCCGCTGCCCGCCGGTTCATCCGCTCCACGAAGGCTTCCTCGCTGCCGGCCAGATGCTCTGCCAGCGCCACGGCGCAGTCATTGGCGGATACCACGCACACGGCCTTCAGCATCTCGTCCACGGTCAGCCGCTCCCCCTCCTTCAGCCAAATCTGACTGCCGCCCATGGAGCAGGCGTGAGGTGAAGCGGTAACGGTGTCCTCATAGCGCAGTGTCCCGCCGTCAATAGCCTCCATGGTCAGCAGCAGCGTCATAATTTTAGTGACGCTGGCCGGTTCCAGCTTTTCGTGCTCGTTTTTGGCAAACAGCACGGTCCCTGTCTCCTTTTCCATCAGCACTGCCGAGGGCGCGGACACCTCCACAGCCCGGGCGCTGACACTCAGCAGCAATACGGCGCCCATCAGCGCCAGGATTTTTTTCATGATGACCTCCCCTTTCTGATCGGTGCATTATATGAGTGTGCAAAGGCGTTCATGCCGCCGTCATTTGACCCCCGGAGATCCTTCTAACTTTTTCAGAAGACCCGCCATTTTTCGTGTTGCAAAATAAAGAAAGGTCTGCTATAATACAATACGTTCCTGCGGCTGTAGTTCATCGGTAGAACGGCAGCTTCCCAAGCTGCATAGGTGGGTTCGACTCCCATCAGCCGCTCCAGATTGAAATGCTGTGGCATTTCGCGGCATTTCAATTTTCTTTCCTTATTTTAAAGTTTCCTCTTGACAAGTTCCCCGGGAGTATGGTATCCTAATATTTGCCGATAAGCTGCCGGTGTGGTGGAATGGTAGACACAGGAGACTTAAAATCTCCCGGTAGCAATACTGTACCGGTTCGAGTCCGGTCACCGGCACCAAAAATAAATATCGCGGAGTAGAGCAGTTGGTAGCTCGTCGGGCTCATAACCCGGAGGTCGCAGGTTCAAGTCCTGCCTCCGCAACCAAACAGGAACCGCAAGCCCATTGATTTCAAAGGGTTTGCGGTTCTTTTTGTTTTAACCGCACCCTTAAATCTCTTTGCTCATTTTGCTGTGACACCAACCGACACCAATGTGTCAGCGTCCTGCATTGTTCGGGCTTTCGGATATTTGATGTTGCGAAAGTGTGGTTTTCTGATACTCTTTCATGCTCTTGACACCAACGATTGACACCAACCGTTTCCCTGACACCAAATGACACCATTTTCGTTGGCAAGTCATACTGAAAAAATAAGCTGCTCATTTGATGTTATTTTTCAATTCTGGCGTGGATGGCTTTTGCTTTGACTCCAACGCGTTGGTGTCAAAATCAGCTTGCTTGCGCTTGTTCCTCGTTTGCGTTGGTGTCAATGGCTAAATCGCGAATTTGGGGCATAGCTGTATTGGTGTCACCACTCAGTTCCAGTCCTTGGATATCCTCCGCAGCGATGCTGATGGTCGGCTCTTGATTATGCCGGGCATCCTCTATGGTGCTAATGGTCGGGTCTTGAGTCTGCGGTGCATCTGCGGAAGTATCATCAGAACTGCCGCTTATACTGCAGCTCATATAGTTGCCTCGCATTTTCTCCATGCTGATCTTCTTATGATCCGGAAGAACATGTCCATAGAGATTAAGCGTAGTTGATGCCTGCGCATGACCCAGTAATGCAGACAAGACCTTAATGTCCATACCTGACTCCAACGCCCGTGTTGCAAATGTATGACGCAGCGCATGGAAGTTCGCAGATTCGATTCCGGCATCGGCGACTATGCGCTTAAAAAGCGTTTGGTAGACTTTTGGGTCGTTGTGATGACCCAGTGGCGTGGCAAAAATATAGCCCTGATTCTGATAC
>OJON01000562.1_pt1 | contig 24236 bp, 20 predicted proteins | sample 1598031 | NCBI WGS metagenome assembly OJON01 (sample SAMN01915216, study PRJEB22387) | human gut metagenome | isolation source: stool | host: Homo sapiens | place: USA | reverse complement strand
CCAATCTTCCGCAAGCCAAAACACATTTTAAAAGAGCTTTCAAAATATATGAAAAGATCTGGGCTGATGAACCAGAAATGATTGAAGCAAAATATCAGGAAATTCAGGAGTTATATCCACAGATTGGATTTTGCATTGGAAAAAATCTATCCGGTCTTTTAACAAAATAAGCATAATTTACGGCGGGCAACTTGCCCGCCGTTATATTCAACTATTCGTCAAATAAATATATGCATCTTCCAAAGTGATATCATTATCCAGGACACAATTCTCATTTGGCTTTCCTTTGCTTAATACTTTCATATGAATTCCATTTTCTACATACTGCTTAGATGATATAGAATAATTGGCTTCTAACAAACGGGCTTCTTCTGCATTTTGTACCGTACAATTCCAAACACAGCCCTTTGCATTTTCCAGCAACCCACTCACGCTTCCAGAATATAAAAAACTTCCCTTTTTCATAATGGCAAGCTGTGTACAGGTTGCTGCTAAATCTTCTACTACATGAGTGGAAAACAGCACAGTTCTATCCTTTGAAAAATCAACCAAAAGATTGCGGATCCTGATTCTTTCTTCCGGATCTAACCCGGTGGTAGGTTCATCAATAATCAAAAAATCCGGATTATTAAGAAGTGCCTGTATGAGTCCGACACGTCTCTTCATACCACCAGATAATTGCCGCATTTTTTTATTCTGATGCTCTGTAAGAGAAGTCTTTTCCAGATAATAGGTAATTCTTTGTTCGAGGTCATTTCTGGCTACTCCTGACAGTCCCCCCATATATACAAGACATTCTTTCACCGTAAGATTCGGATATAAGTCGATTTCCTGTGGAAGATAACCAATCTTTTTCTGTATTTTCTCATAATTTCCCTCGTTATACAGAATTCCATCAAGGGAAACCATTCCTTCCGTTTGTTTTAAAACAGTTGTAAGAACCCTCATCAAAGTGGTTTTTCCGGCACCATTCTCACCCAAAAGTCCGTAAATTCCCTTAGGTATTTCAAGAGATGCCTTATTTACTGCAACTACACCATTTTTAAATCTAACTGTTAAATCATTTATTCTAATACTCATAATCTATCCTCTTTTCTTTAAAGTCATTGGTAATACTGCAAATAAAAACAGCCCCGCTATAAAAGACACAAGCGTTCCATAAATCCAACTCTCGGACATTAATTGAGTAGGTTCACAAAAGCTGAAAGAAAACAATCCCAGATTTCCGAAAAATGAACTTCCCGCTTTTGATATAAGTCCAATGACAATTCCAAATAAACATCCAATACCTGCCCACATATTTCGAAGCAATGTACACAAAATCACAGAGCATATACTCCAAAGCCAGATAGTTCCAAACATTGCAATGAAATATAAAAGAAATATCTGAATACCCGAAATGCCTTCGTTTACACTGCCCGGTTTTTGCCAGAAAAACAAAACATATCCAACACAGGAAAGTATTAATAAATATAATATTTGAACGCCCACTCTCTGCGATATTACTTTTAACTGCTTTTTTTGATCATACAAATGAAATACATCGGCACGCTTACTTTTTACTTCCATCAAATATGTGTCACTACAAAAAATAATTGTTAAAAATGCTATTGGAGACTGAATCGCTGAACCGATTTCTTCATAGTATATAATCGGATGAATAGCACACAATATCAGTATAAATGCACATGAATAAAAAATCTTATATAACGACAGGCAGTTTTTTAGTTCCGTTTTCAATGAACCCTCCTCCTTTTCCAGATTGTAACAGAAATACATACTAATATAACTGATGAAATTACAAGAATAATCTGATTTATGTTTGACATTTTGGCTACATGTGTTTCAAAAAATCTGCCAGGGAATCGCACCATAATAGAGAACGGTCTCATATAATAAATATCATTCTTCATGGTCAGCATATTTGAATATATAATGTGTAAAAACAAGATTGGTGCTGCCGGAAGCGGATTTTTAAATATTACTGCTGTAATTGTATAGACACAACATATCATCAAAAGATTCGGAACAATATAGATCAGAGAATTCACGCAAAAATCAATTGGTGTTACTGGAAAGCCCGATTCTAAAGACGTTTTCAAACACAGCATAAAGAATATAACATTCAAAATCACTAATACTCCCAGCATACTAATGAATCCGCTTATTACTTTCCCACATATATATTGGATTGCCGTAACAGGCTTTGTATGTAATAATTCATAGGTACTTTTTCGTGTATCCTGAATAAATAAAAATGATAGCAAGACTGTTGCAAAAAAGGCCATATGCAATCCTGCAAAATCCGTAAATTTTTTGGCAAAGTACCAGGAAAAAGAATGTTCGGATAATTTCCGCTCGATATAATGATTGATTTCTTCTGCTGTCCCCTTATGAATTTCAAGGTCCTCATAAGCATATATTGCATTATAATAGCCATATTGGGATTCCAAAAACTCAGAAGCAGTCTTTACATCCATATTCTGAATTTCTTTCATTACATGATCTGCTTCCTGCCTGCTAAATCCAAAACCATTTTTGGAGGTGTCCATTAACGTCTCTTTGATCGTATCTTCCCACTCCCTTCTTCTTTCTTTATCATCAGATGTGGGAATGTACCCATCCATGACATCAGCATCTTCCAATGCTACGTCATTTTGTGTGATCTGTTCATTCTGTTTGATATAATGAATTTGCAAATACGATGACAGACATTGATACATACTGGCAACTATAATAATCAAGCCAATCCACAAAACAGGGTTCTTTAAATAATCAAGTATACTTCTTTTTATGATTGTTTTCATTGTATCTCTTCCTTTCTTTATTTCTTTAACAACATCATACAAATCAATTCTCAATAAATTCACAACAAAAAAGACTAAAACCACTTTATTTGTGATTTCAGCCTTATAAAGTATTTTTATTCAGCTTTGAAAAGAGCTTCTACATGAGCACCGCCTTGTCTGGCATTATATATTTTCAAATTTCCTCCATGCTTTTCACAGAAAATACGAGAAATATACATACCAAGGCCAAAATGCTTTAAATCATCTTGTGGATTCTTATGATAAAATGGTTCTGTTACTTTTTCCTCAGTATCCACAAATCCTATTCCATCATCTTCAACAGAAATTATAAGAAAACCATCCTTTTTCTTTATCTGCAAAGCAATACTTTTTTGTGCATATCGAACCGCATTTTCCAGTAAGTTGTCTGTCACTTCCATGACAAGTTCCTCATCCACTTTCACAATGTTTTGTTCCTGCACTCTTTCTACCTTACATAATTTACTTTCCTTCTTGGACAGCATGGCAGCTTCTGCCTCAATCTTTTTTGCCAGTTCCGATAATTCTATCTCTGAGCATTGCAGTTCCCTCTGTTCTAAATGGGACATTTTTCTCATGTTTTCCGTGAAATGCTCTATACGGTCAATCTGATACATGCCTGTTTGTAAGATATCAATAACATCCTCTGTTTTTATACTCTCAGCAGAAACAAACTCTAAGAGCATTTCCTGATACCCACGCAATATGGAAAGTGGAGAACGTATATCATGTGCAATTGCATTCCGCAAAGCCTTCTCGTCATCAATCATTCGCCACATCTTTCTGTTGTTATCTGCTAAATCACTTCGCATCATTTCAAATTCTTTACACAAAGTTCCCATCTCATCTTTATTTTCATAGGACACATGAAAATCCAGTTCATTATCTGCAATCATTTGTGAGGCATCTTTTAGTTCCTGTAGAGGTGTCTTTAACTTATTTTTATAAAAAAAGAATACCGCAGCAACACTCCCAACAATCGAAAAAATCAGTACCGAATATGTTTCCATAAAGTCACACATTTCCGAAAGATGATAGTCCAAACGATTCATCTGCGATTGATTAGGTCTTGATATCTCAATCTCGTATTTCTTTCCATATTGCTGAAACACGTCCGTATAATCTGCATAATCAATATATTTTTCCCATATTTTATTCTGCATATTTCTTGCAAAATGAACTGTAAATCCAGATAACAGAAATGCTGCCGTTAAGCTGATCACAAAATAAAGCAGAATTGTTTTTTTCAGTGACAAGTTTCTTATTTTTTCCATCGGTATCCAATCCCCCATACAGTTTCTATGTATTCTTTTTCTGAATAATCCGCTATTTTTTTCCTTATACGCCGTACTAATTCCGTTATCGTTCTACTGTCCCCTTCCGCATCATATCCACAGACTTGTGCATATATACGTTCTTTATCAAACACCTGCCCTGGATGCATGGATAAGAATTCAATAATCTGATATTCAATTTTTGTGAACTCCATCCTGTGTCCAGCTATAGCTACTATTTTTTCAGAATAATCAATCAGCATTTCATCCATGAAACGGTATTCCGTTTTTTGTTGATGCCTTTCTTCTCTCTTTATGTTTGTGACAATCCTTGCTTCCAACTCCCGAAGACTAAATGGTTTCGTAATATAATCATCCCCACCCGAAAGCAACCCATTAATTTTATCATCTTCGTCAACTCTTGCTGTTAGAAATAAAATTGGACATAACACTTTACTGCGTATCAGACGACATACTTCAATCCCATCCATGCGTGGCATATTGATATCCAACAAAATAATATCCGGTTTCATTTTTATTTTATTTAATGCTTCCATTCCATCTGTAGCCGTAATGGTTTCATATTGTTTCATATTAAAATAACTACAAAGCATTTTCACCAATTCTTTATCATCATCGACAACTAAAATCTTGTATTTCATCCAAACCACCTCCAGTATCCATATTATACGATAAAAAACAATGAAATCACAACAAGAGTACATGAAGAACGTAAGCACAATATATCTTTTTTCTCAATTCCTGCTCAATTTCCCCTCAATGCCTTTTTCCTCCGATTTTCGTATGCTTATCCCACAGCAGAGCAGTACCACACCGGTACGACCTGCTGAATCAATCAATACGAAAAAAGGAGGGAATAAACCATCCCATATAGAATTGTAATTTTCTAAAAAAGGCGCATGGATCCATCAAATCCATACGCCTAATTTACACATTGTTATTATTCTTTCCGAATCCTTTCAACAACACTTTCCCGACTCATCTTTTCAAACTGATACTTTGGTATCACATACGCAATCCCAACCAAAATTGGAATCATAAACACACATGGCACTATCGTAAGATGCAGCCGGAAGAAAAATGCTGTACCGAGCGTATTTACTAAAATTTGCTTTGCTCCAAACACAATTAGCAATACTGCAATCACAAATGCGCCTCCCAAATATAGGAATCCCTCAGTCACTAGCATTTTCGATACCTGTTTTTTCGTCATTCCAACAACTTCCAAAAGCGCCAGTTCCTTTTTCCTGCTGATTACAGAGGTTGCTGTTGTATTAAAGAAATTCATAATGCCAATAAATGCTAAAATAACGACAAGAAAACTACCGATCATATAATATTTACTGACAAACCGCCTAAAGCTCGCCTTCATATCCAATACAGAAAAAACATTTATCATATCATTTTCTTTCAAAACATTTTTATCAATGTATTCTTTTACTTGCTTATCCTCTCCCTTCTTGGCATCAATAGTAGCATACATTGCTGATTGATTTTCTGTCTGGGTGATATACTCTTCTTCTGGGACCATTACTGTAATATAAACAGAATCTGCATACGGATAATCCAGGGAATATGGCATCATAGCTTCTCCGATCACCCCATAATCTTTCTGCTTTCCGTTTCCGTACTCCATTTTAAAAGTTTCGCCAGACTGATAATAAGAAACTGGTTGTTCTGTATATTTATCACTATAGTCCACAATCACATAATCCCCACTTTTAAACGTATCCCAGGAACATTTTTCCCCTTTCCATTCTAACATATCAAACACCGCTTCACTAATTCCGAGGAAATGAACCTTTACAGTATTATCCGCTTTTGTTTCCTCCCAGATTTGCTTTTCATAATCTGTCCAGTTTTCTTTGTTTTTTTCTGCCAATGTCTCCCACGTTTTCAAAAGTGCCGGTTCCATCTTATGTCTTTCTTCCGAATAATACACATATCCTGTTTTCTCACTTTCCGGACACTTATTCAGAATCTCTTTGATTTCAGGTGTAATACCGTTGAAATTTGTATTCGATAAAGTGTCGGTCATCTGATCCAGTTGAAAATCAGATGCTAAAAATATATTCTGGTAAGACTCAAAATCATATCCCTGCACCAACATCACAATACAGTTGACCACTACCATAGAAAGAGCGATAGAAAGCATAACAATCAATCCCTTTTTCCAGTTACGGAACACATTTTGAACTGCCATTCCCCACCAGGTTACAGAAGTATTCTTTTTTATTTTCTTCTGTGACTGCTCTCCTTCTGCCAAATGTAGGGCTTCCACAGGCGAAACTCTTTCCACCATTTTACAAGCCTGTAGACTGGATAAATACACCGTTAAAAGTGTCAGAAGAGCTGCTGCAAAAAAAATCAAAGGATTAACTGATACTACTGTCTGTGTAGTTTGTCCTGCCTGTGCACTGATTTGGGCATCTGCTGTCAGAGCCGGTGACATACAAAAACCTGCAAGATAACCGAAGATCAATCCGATTGGAATCCCCACTGCTGACAATTTCCATGCCTGCATACGTACAATTTTTTTCAATTGTTTTCCTGTTGTTCCCACGTTCTTCAATAATCCGTAGGCTCTAATATCCGTTTTCACGGATATATTAAAAATATTATAAATAATTAAGTAACCAGCCAATATCACAAACAGTACCATTACAATAAGGGAAGTGAATGAAAATGAATCCTCTTCAAAAAGATTATATGCCGGATTGATCTCCAATCCTGTCCCTGCTTTCGTAAATCCTGCTGTCTTAGATATATTTTCTGTTTTCTTTTCCAGATTCCAAAGATTCTTGTACCAGACAGAATACTCCTTTCCCCCATTATAGATACCATTTTCTAATTCTTTCTGTGTAACAGGATAACAATTCTCCTTCGCATAGGCTTCAGATACCCAGACCATCTGACCTAAAACAGCCTTATCACCCTGCCAAAATCCACATATCTGGAATGTATCTGTTTTGTATTGTTTCAGCATTGGATTTACTTCCCACGTCAGCGTGACTTCTTCCCCAATCTTTGGTGTAACTCCCAGTGCTTCCAGTACCAAGCTGCTGACTGCTACTTCATTTTCCTTCTCTGGCAGTCTTCCTGTAGTTGGCAGACAATTAAAGCTTTCTGCCATATTTTTATCTGCATATCTAACTTCTACTGAAAAGCCAAAATGTTTATCTCTTCCTGCTCCCAGAAAAATGCCTGTTCCATATCGTTCCACCTCATCACTTTGTTCTATTGTTTTTTGCAATCTCTCCGCATCTTCTTCTGACAAATTCTGCGCAATAGCATGGGATGAATCCATAAATTGCTTAATTTCCGTTGCTCTTTTGGAAAGTATCATGGATACGCTCCCCACAAAGAGGCTTGTAAATAACAGTGATGTCAACATGATTGCAATAACAGCAATAATATTTCTTGCTCGGTTCATTTTCATAAAACGTTTCGTCAATAATCGTAACGTTTCTTTATTCTCTACTTTTACCATATAATCGCCCTCACTATACCAAACCACTGTCTGAAACAATTTTTCCGTCTTCAATCTGTAAAATCCTGTCAGCCATCTGGGCAATCTCCTCATTGTGAGTAATCATTACAATCGTTTGATGAAAACGCTTACTGGTGACTTTTAAAAGTCCCAATACATCCTGACTCGTTTTTGAGTCCAGATTGCCTGTCGGTTCATCTGCCAGCAAAATAGCAGGTTTTGCCGCTAATGCTCTTGCGATTGCCACCCTTTGCTGCTGACCCCCTGACAGTGCACTTGGAAGATTTTCCAGTTTTGTCCGAATGCCCAGTGTATCTATGATTTCATTTACATAACCTTTTTCAATCTTTTTTCCATCCAGTTTTACAGGAAGAACAATATTTTCCCATACATTCAGCATCGGAACCAGATTATACTGTTGAAATACAAATCCAATATTTCTACGCCTAAAAATAGTAAGCTCTTCATCTGGCATATGGCTTAAATTCTGTCCGTCAACAATGACCTGACCGGATGTTGGATTATCCAAACCACCAATGATATGAAGCAATGTAGACTTTCCACTTCCAGAGGTTCCAACAATCGCTACAAACTCCCCTTTTTCTACTTCCAGGTTTATACCATCAAGAGCCCTGACTTCTGTTTCTCCCTGCCCATATATTTTTCGTAAATTTACTGCTTTTAATATATTCATGCCATCCTCCCATCAAAAAAGCCTGTATTGATCTTTACAATACAGACTTTATCATAACAATGTCTCCATCTGGTTTCTGAAATGTCACAGTTTTGATACTATTCCTTCTTTGCTATCGGAAGAAACACAGAAAATGTAGAACCCTTTCCTCTCTTTGATGTCACTTTTATATACCCCTTTTGTGCCTGAATGATCTCTCTTGCAAGGAATAAGCCAATTCCTACTCCTGGCTGGTCTGCCACTGACAGACTCCGATAAAACCTTCCAAATATCTTTGGTATTTCTTCTTTTTCTATTCCAATGCCATCATCAATGATATCAATCTTTACAAAAAAAGAATACTGCTCGACTTTTATCTGAACATTTCCCCCACATGCTGTGTATTTAATCGCATTGTCTACAATATTTCCGAGTGCCTCCACGGTCCATTTTGCATCACACATAGCATGTAAATCCGTGTCAAATAGACTCAGGAAAATATCCTTCTCCATTGCTTTTACATTAAACTGCTGCTGTACGGATGCAAACATCTGTGCAATAGCAGTATCCTTCGGATGTACTGCTATAATTCCGCTCTCCATTCGTGATAATTTGACCAGTGATTGTATCAGAAAATCCAATTTCTCCGTCTGCTCCAAAATGGTAGCTATCTCCTCCTGATTTTCATTACTCACTTCAGAGAGTATTTCTCCATATATTTTCAGATTTGAAATAGGAGTCAGTGTCTGATGCGCAATATCTGAAATAAGTTTTTGTATCACTTCTTTCTGTTCCTGTTGATTTTTTCCTGCCAGAAAGCTACTGTCTATATATTGTTTCATGCTGTTTTCAAGAGCAGAATACTTTTCTTCTGATATTTCTGTCCGTTCCAGTTCTCCATCTATTGCACAATCCAGCATTTGCTGCAGCCGGTTCAAAAGCTTTTTTTCTTTCTGATAAAAAAAGCTGTACCAAAAAACTCCGCTCAGGACAAATATAACTACAATCAACATAATTGTTTCTATCATCCATTCACCGCCCATGTATAACCAATTCCATAAACCGTCTTGATATATTCAGGCTTCTGCGTATCATCTTCTAATTTGTCTCTGAGGCGTTTGACTGCAACAGTCAGAGCATGAGCATCCACAAACTCTGTATCTCCCTGCCATACCTCGTCAATCAGATATTCCCGTTTCAATACTTTTCCTCTGTTTTCACACAGCACTCTAAGGAGCTTTTGTTCTGTCTTACTAAGTTCAATAGGTTCTCCATCTTTGAAAAATTCCATTTTATCGAAATAGAACTCAAAGCCATCAAGCTCCATAGAATTTTTAGCTGCTGCCTCTTTATTTCTAAGCTGCACAGACACTCTTGCACGCAAAACCATCAAACTAAACGGTTTCGTAATATAATCATTTGCCCCAGCTTCCAATCCTGTTACAATATCTACTTCCATGTTATTTACTGTAAGCAGAATAATCGGCACCTGACTGTTTTTCCTTATTTCTCTTACAAAATCAATCCCATTCCCATCCGGCAAGTTCACATCTAATAAAACCAATGTGATATCTTCCTTTTTCAAGATTTCTCTAGCTTCCTGCAAAGTTCTGCACTGATAAAAGAAATAAGCATCATTCTTTAAAGCCAGACGGATTCCATCATTTAATTTTTTGTCATCTTCAACAATCAGTAACTTTTCACTCATATTTTCTCTGCTTTCTTTCAAATTACGCTAATTGTATCATTGCCAGTTTTATAAATCAAATCATTAAATCAAAATCTCCAGCAGAATTTATCTTATAAACAGCAAAAAACTCCCAAAGGAGCTTTCCACACTTTAAATATACACCAATTCTTTTAACACAATCTCTTCTGCCATATTACGAATACCATTTACCGCTCTGACCCATTCCATCTGATCACAAACTTTCAATTCTTCCGTAATGCCCTGCCTCTCCATCATCTGACGCACCAGAATATCCATTCTCTCCTGTGCTTCATCGTCCACAGTATTCAGATGTTCTGTCAGTCTGTCTTCCAACATATACAGTGAATACATTGCCGGACGATGCTCTTTCAGATATGTTCTCCGTAGCATTCCATATTTTCCATAATGCGGTTCTTCATCTGTACTGACAAGATTCGTCAAGCGATTAGGCATTTCTGCTAATGAGCTGTTTTATCCTGACGCTTCGGAACAGGAAAAGCAAGTACAGCATTTCATGGGAAAGTTTCTGGCCTGTACCGAGGATGAGCGGCAGATTATCTTGAAAACACTGGATTATATGGCGGAGCAGTTTATCAGCCGACGTTACAAATCCTCCGATCCGCAAAATTATGAATAAAACCAGCAGGGCAAAATGCAATTTGTTTCTGCTGGTTTTATTTTGCCTCCGGCAGTAGACGTAATTTTTCCTAGCCCAATCAATCGCCACTATTTTGTTTCCGGTATTCAGCCGGTGCAATCTTCATGACATCTCGAAATGCTGTTGCAAATTTACTCTGATTCTCATATCCAACCTGGCTGGCAATTTCTGCTATGGTTGCCTGCGTCTGACGAAGCAGAGCAGCGGCCTGTTTCATGCGGTACACTTTCATATAGGTTCCAATGGGCTGTCCATAAACTCCCTTGAACGTATCCTTTAAGGTTGCCGTATTGATAAGATACTCTTTGGAAAGTTCCTCAATCGTTGGCCGTTCCTGCAAGTTGGAGATAAGCCGCTTGTGAATGTCCCGTACAATCTCCACCTGGGGAGAAGTATATAACTCTCGCTGCTTTTCTTTATTTACATCCACCATACACAAGAATAAGAGAAGCTCCTGCACCTTCAGCATGAAGTATGGCTTTTGCAGGCGATCCGGTACGGAATACAGTTCAGAAAAGATATGCTCAATCTCATCCTTGGCCCGCATGACAAAGCATGAGCCATCGGCACAAAATTTGTTTTTGAAATCTGCAATACCAATACCGCTCTCGGCGAGGATTCCAGGCGGATTTTGAGAAACCAGCTCCAGATCAAGCACTACTGAGATTCCGCGATAATGTCTCAAAGGAAAGGCCATTTCAGAAGCACAGTTATCCATTGTATGAATGGAAAGATCCCCTTCTCCGAGGTACAGGCAGGAACCGCTTTGCAATACGCTCCCTTCACGCCCTTCCCGGCAATGATTGATCTCCAGCACATTCTTATCAATGGTTCCGTCCCAATAACAACTCGTTGCTTCAAAATCATTGTAAATAAGCTGGATACCGGGATAAACCTGATAGACTGTCATAAGCCCCAGGCCATCCTCACAGTCCATTTTATAGACGGTGCAATATCCGTCATTATCTTTTGGAATAATCGCAGATAACCCCGTAGCATTGGTGATAGGGTTTTTGTTCATAGTATTCATTCCGTTATCTCGTATTTGTTCTGCCAGGATTCTCCTGGCGTCTTTTATTATATAGTTTTTTCTCATTTTATACCGCTCCAATCGGCAGGATGTGCAATCCAATCAGAAAGCAAATTCTATTATAGTGCAGCCCTGCCGAATGTGCAAATATACGAAAAAGCCGATGCCCTCCAAAACGGAAAACATCGGCTATATGCGGGATTTTATTTGCTGCAATATTCCTTTCCTACACAACCGGAACAACTGCCGCTACAACAAGAACCATTTTTGCGGTTCTTATGGATTTTTCGCACAGCCCATATTGCATAGAAAACAATCCCTATAAGGATTATACCAGTAACAAGCATCTAAAACTCCTTTCTGACTGGAAACTCACAACTTATTAGCTTTGGGTCTCCGATCCTCTTTTCAAAATCCAAAGTCCAAATGCGACCACTGATAAAATGGCCGCTGAACGAAGCACTTTTCCAAACGTCATATTCATACCTCACAGCAAAAGTCCAACACGATAAACCACAAAAGTAACAGCCCAGGCCACAACCAACTGGAACAGGGCCGAGAACAGCATCCACCTTGTACTGCCGGATTCCTTGCGAATTGTAGCCAGGGCCGCTGCACAGGGAACGTAAAGCAGGCAGAAAATCATCAGGCAAAACGCATTGAGCTGTCCAAAACCGGCTGCACCCAGGATGCCGACCAATGTATCCATTCCCGCGCCGGAGTTGATATTGGGAATCCCAAACAGAACGGCACAACTGGACACCACAACCTCTTTTGCAGAGATGCCAGCAATCAGAGCAACCGCTATCTGCCAGAATCCCAGTCCAATCGGTGCAAAGATCGGTACAAGCCAATGGCCCAGGATAGACCCGAAGCTGTCTGCCATTTCCATAGTATAGCCATGCGGCCCAAAGTTCAGGATCACCCACATAAGGATAGATGCTACAAAGATGGTAGTACCTGCTTTGGTAAGGTAGTCCTTTACCTTTTCCCATACATAGATTGCCACAGTTCTGGCGCTGGGGGCCTTATATTCCGGCAGCTCAATCAGCAGATAATTTTCCGATTTTCTCCGGTCAATCAAATGGATGATCGCCGCTACCAGGATAGCGACCACCAGGCCGATCAGGTACATGGAATAGGCCACGAGCATGGCGCGTTCCTGAAAGAACATCTCGGCAAACAAGATGTAGATTGGCAGACGGGCGCTGCAACTCATAAAGGGCGTAATCAACATGACCTTAAAACGGTCACGCCGGTTTTCCAAAGACCGTGAAGCCATGATTGCCGGAACAGTGCAGCCAAATCCCAAAATCATGGGGATAAATGCCCGTCCGGAAAGTCCCAGCTTGCTCATAATCCCTTCCATGACATACGCAACACGGGCCATATATCCGCTGTCCTCCAGAAAAGCCAATGCCAGAAACAGAATGAAAATGTTCGGCAGGAAAGTCAGGATACCGCCCACACCGGCGATGATGCCGTCTACCAGCAGGGAGCGCAGCACTTCATTGACCCCGACAGCAATCAGTCCATCGCTTATCAATGCCGACAGGCTCTCAATTCCTAATTCCAGGAATCCTTTCAGCCAATCGCCAATGGTAAAGGTCAGGAAGAACACCGCCGCCATGACAACGAGGAAAATCGGGATGCTCCAAAACTTATGCGTCAATACACGGTCTGCCTTTTCCGTCAAAGCGTCTTGACGATCCTTATTGACCAGAATCTCCCTGATGATTTCCTCAATAAAATCATACTTCTCATTGATAATGTCGGATTCATAGTTCCGGTCGATCACATCCGGCATATTGACCGGATAACGTGCAGAGATTTCCTTATCCTGCTCCAGCAGCTTAATGGCGTGCCAGCGGTAATTGGACAGGTTCGGATATTTCCGCTTCAGCTCTGCCATGATAAGATCAATCTTGTCCTCAATAGCATCACTGTAAACCATTGCGTATTCTGAATGGTGGTCGTGCCGGTGTTTTGGAGTATATTTATGATGATGAATCAGACACTCCGGATCTTTACAGTCTTTATGGTGCGCGGCTGCATGAAGCAGCACATCCAGTCCTGTCCGTTTTCTGGCTGAAACTGGAATGACCGGGATGCCCAGCATTTCCGGCAGTCTGTGTGTGTCAATCTCCATGCCGCGCTTTTCCACAATGTCCATCATGTTCAGCGCCAGCACAACCGGCTTGCCCAGCTCCAAAAGCTGCAAAGTTAAGTATAGGTTTCGCTCCAGAGCGGAAGCGTCCGCAACATCAATAATCACATCGACTTCATCGCTTAGTATAAACTGTCTGGATACCTGTTCTTCCATTGTGTAGGAGGTCAGGCTGTAAGTGCCAGGAAGATCGACCAGTCGAATATTCAGATCATGGTCTTTAATGGCACCCTCTACTTTCTCAACGGTTACACCTGGCCAGTTTGCCACTTTCAGATTTGCACCGGTGTAAGCATTGAAAAGTGTTGTCTTTCCGCAGTTCGGATTTCCGATGAAGCCGATAGTCAAATTTTCTCTCATCGGAATTTACCCCACTAAAATATTCTTTGTGATATTGCGCCCAAGTGCAAAGCGTGTTCCCCTGACTTTCACAATCAGGACACCCCGACTTTTGCTGTTCAGAACAGCGATAGAGGTTCCACGGGTCATCCCAAGGGCCTCCAAACGCTTTTCTATATTGACAGGCAGATCAATATCCTCAACTTTATATTCATTTCCTATTTTTCCATCGCAAAGATACATGAACGCTCCCTCCTCACCGATTTACGGAAGAAGTCTCCGGCAGCTTGCCAAACTCATAAAGCATCATAGAAACGGTAATAACCACCAGAATTGCATCTGTCAGAGCAATCGCCAGCCATACGCCACGAATACCCATGCCGCCGATCATCGGAAGAACCACGCAGAGAGGAATAAACAGAATAATCTGGCGGAACAGCACCAGCCAAGTTGCCTTTTTCGCCTTGCCCAAAGACTGGAACAGGGTTACGGCAATCATAAAGCTGCCTTGCAGGACATAAGTGCTGAACATGATACGGAAGTTGGTTGCACCCGATGCCGCGATACCCGGCGTTGTCAGGAACATGGATAAAATCTTCTCTGGAAACAGCTCGGCAGGAATATAGAACACCAGCGACAGCAGCGTTGCAGCAGTAATAAAAACCCTGGTCAGCGTCTTTACCCGGTCATAGTCCTTTGCACCATAGTTTGTACCGGCGGCAGGCTGGAATCCCTGACTGATCCCCCACAGAGGAACGAAAGAGAAATTCCAGAAGCGGAGCGCCGCACCTAAAAGAAGCTGTGAAGTTTCCCCGCCATAGTTCGATGCCACACGATAGATCACTGTCTGCTGTACCAAGGTCAGAATCTGCATCAACAGAGCAGATACCCCGACAGAAAGAACCTGGGGAAGCAGTTCTCCGTCAATGCGGATGCGCCCAATCTTCACATGAGGACTTTTTTTCTTGAAATACCACAGCGTAATTGCAGCCTGGACAAACTGGGAGAAAATCGTTGCATAAGCAGCCGCCTCAATGCCCATACCGTAGGGATTCAGGATACTGATAAAAATAGGGTCAAGAATGATATTCAAAATAGCGCCGCTGGCAATAATCGTCATTGCCTTTTTAAGCTGGCCTTCTCCGCGAATGACCATGTTTGCACTTTGAAAAAAGTTTACAAACAAGGAACCGGCAAAGATAATCCGTAAATATTTTTCCGCATAATTCAAAATGTTGTCGCTGGCTCCGGTCAGGGACAAAAGCTGGCGGGTGAACACCATGCCTACCACTGTATAGATAACGGACAGCAGAAGAACCATAGCAACCAGGTTGCCCATGATCTTCTTAATTGTGTTTTCATCCTTCTTGCCGATAGCGCGGGACAGTACCGATGCAGAACCCACGCCCAGCATGGCCGCTGAACCGGCATTGATAAGCGTCAAGGGATAGGATACCGATATGGCTCCCATCTGCACGTCACCGACCATCTGGCCGACAAAGATGGAATCCATCATGTTATAAAGCCCAACGACCACCATGCCAAGAACCGCAGGGATGCTAAGTTCAATCATCAGCGGCCAGGGGCTTTTTGTTAAGAGCTTTGTTCTTGTGTCAAGTGCCTGTTTCATCACTCTATTCCTCCTGGTCTATTTTAATTTCGAGGTATCCAGCAAAGCGCGCCAGTGACGTGCCTTGCTGGATTAGCCATATCTAACTAACCACTTAAAGTATATAAAATCCGGGCTTCTTTGTACGCTCCCAACCGCAGGATTTACAATCCAATCTGAAACGAATTTAGGAGCGGAAAGGACATAAGGCCCTTTCCGCTCCCGTTGTTACTGTATCATTTTTTCCAGTAGTTTCAGGGCTTCCTCAAGTTTTGGATTTACGGCGTCCGTTTGCAGGGCCTCCCGGACGCAGCTTCGTATATGGGCTTGCAAAATCTGCTGATTGGCGCTTTTTAATAACGCCTGTGTAGCAAGAAGCTGATTGGAAATATCCACGCAATAGCGATTTTCCTCAACCATTTGCAGGATACCGTCAATTTGTCCTCTGGCGATTTTTAGCTTGTGAACAATATCGCCTTTCTTGGCCTTCATAAACGGCCCGTTACTGGATACTGACGAGCTGATAGCCAGCGTCCTCGATAGCAGCTTTCAACACAGCATCCGGCACATCCTGGTCAAGCTGCACCTGGGCCGACTTGCTCTCCAGGTGAACGGCCACATCCTTGATGCCCTGGATGTCCCGCAGCGCCTTATCAACGTGTTTCACACACATTCCGCAAACCATACCTTCGATGTTCAATACTTTTTCCATGTGAATTGCTCCTTTTCGTTCTTCTTTTACTGTTGTCTGTTCGTACATAGGGTCTGAATCCAGTTCTGTATTGGCCTGATGCTTCGCCTTGAACCACCGCAGACGCAGGGCATTGGATACCACGAATACCGAACTAAAGCTCATAGCAAAAGCGCCGATCATGGGGTTCAGCTTCAACGCAAAGGGCAGATAGAACACGCCTGCCGCCACCGGGATACCGATGATGTTGTAGATAAACGCCCAAAACAGATTTTGCTTGATGTTGCGGATAACCGCCTTACTAAGCTGGATTGCCGTAGACACATCCAGCAGATCGCTTTTCATCAAAACAATATCCGCTGACTCAATCGCCACATCCGTTCCGGCTCCGATAGCGATACCAACGTCCGCTCTGGCAAGGGCCGGAGCATCGTTGATACCGTCACCGACCATCGCCACTTTCTTCCCGGCGCTCTGCAAACGGCGGATCTCCTTCTCCTTATCCTGGGGGAATACCTCTGCCACAACACGATCCACGCCGACCTGACGCCGAATCGCTTCTGCGGTCTTTGCATTGTCGCCGGTCAGCATGACCACCTCAATGCCCATGCCGGTCAATTCCGCTATGGCCTGCTTGCTGGTGGGCTTGACTACATCCGCCACGGCAATAACACCAATAAACTGACCACCACGGGCAAAGAACAGAGGTGTTTTCCCGTCAACGGCCATTTTCTCACCCAACTGAAGGAGTGCGCCGCCATTGATGCCATTTGCTGCCATCAGTCGGCGGTTTCCGGCAAGGCACGTTTCGTTTCCAATCTGCCCCACAAGGCCCTGACCGGGAATCTGCTTGAAACCGTCCACCGGAAGGAAGGAAAGGTCTGCTTTTTCGGCCTCCGCCACAATCGCGTCCGCCAGCGGATGCTCGGACATTTTTTCCAGCGAAGCGGCGATTTGCAGCAGCTCCTTTTGTGGAACGCCCTCTTTGCAGAGCATATTTGTCACTACGGGCGTGCCCTGAGTAATTGTGCCGGTCTTATCCAGCACAACCGTATCAATGCTATGGGCCGTTTCCAGGGCCTCCGCCGATTTAATCAGGATACCGTTGCTTGCGCCCTTTCCGGTTCCGACCATAATGGCCGTAGGCGTTGCAAGGCCCAGCGCACAGGGGCAGGAAATGACCAGAACGGAAATGCCGATAGACAGGGCAAATTCAAAGCCATATCCCAACAGCAGCCAGACAACAACCGCGATCAGCGCAATGCTGATAACTACCGGCACAAACACGCCGCTGACCTTATCAGCCAGTTTCGCAATAGGGGCCTTGGAGCTGGTCGCTTCATCCACCAGCCGGACAATCTGTGCCAGCGTGGTATCATCGCCCACCTTGGTGGCCTGCATCTTGAAATAGCCGGACTTACTTGTGGTCGCACCGATCACTTTGTCCCCGATATGCTTCTCCACGGGGATGCTCTCGCCGGTCAGGGCAGATTCATCAACGGAGGAAAAGCCCTCTATGACAATACCATCTACCGGCACAGATTCACCGGCCTTGACAATCAGGGTTTCGCCCAACTGCACTTCTTCCACCGGCACCTGAAGCTCTTTTCCGTCCCGCTCCACGATAGCCGTTTTGGGAGCCAGATTCATCAGCTTTGTGATTGCGTCCGAAGTCTTACCCTTTGCGCGGGCCTCCAGGGTTTTGCCCAAGGTGATAAGGGTCAGGATCATGCCTGCGGATTCAAAATACAAATCCATCATAAAGCTGTGAACCGTAGCCATATCCCCATGACCGAATCCGATGCCGATTTTGTAAACGGCGTAAATGCCATAAACGATTGCGGCGCTGGAGCCTATCGCAATCAGCGAATCCATGTTAGGCGAGCCGTGGAACAGGGTCTTGAATCCCATCCGGTAATATTTGAAGTTGATAAACACCACCGGGATCAGCAGCAGGAATTGGGTAAATGCAAAGCTGATTGCATTTTCCATCCCCAGCAAGGAGCTGGGGAGCGGCCACCCCATCATGTGACCCATAGAAATATAAAACAGCGGGATCGTAAAAAGGGCAGAAAGCAGCAGCCGCTGTTTCATCTGCTTGTATTCTGCCTGTGCCGTACTGACCTCCGGTTTTGCTGCCGGTGTGGTCGTCCGGCTCTTGTTTTGTGCGGAGGCTTTGGGAATCGCGCCATAACCGGCCTTTTCAACGGCCTGGACGATTCCCGTCGTATCCAAAACGGATTCATCATAAGAAGCAACCATGCTGTTTTTTAACAGGTTGACGGATACTTCTTTGATGCCAGGTAGCTTTGCCACGCTCTTTTCCACTCTGGTGGAGCAGGCCGAGCAAGTCATACCCGTAATGTCAAATTGCTCCTTTTGCAAAATTATCCCTTCTTTCTTATGAAGATTTGTGCGAGTACCCCTCCCCCGTAGGGAACTAAATACCGTTATGAAAAGGGGCGTTTGGCACCTTGGGGGAAAGATGCTAAAGCCCCGAACATAAAGTTTACGCACAAGGTCTTTGACCGTTTTTCATTATACTTATCCTGCTTCTCCTTTGTCCGCTCCAAAGTGGAGCTTTTTTTATCCAAAGAGAAATGAGGTTTTTGCTGGAAATCCAATCAGCAGGTTTTCCAATCCAAAGGGCAGAATCGCTCCCAAATCCATTGACTTTGAGGGGCTTCGTGAATATACTGGCAGCATGAACGATTAAACAACCTTTTAATTGTTCATCCATATCAAACCAACCAAATACCAAAATGAAAGGGGGCTTTCTCCATGAAAAAGACCATTAAACTGCTTGACCTGGACTGCGGCCATTGTGCTGACAAAATCCAGAACGCCGTGAAGAAGATCGACGGTGTGACCAGCGTATCCGTCAACTTCCTGGGTCAGAAGATGATTCTGGAAGCGCCGGACGATCAGTTTGACGCTGTTCTGGCCGAAGCAAAGGCGCTGATTAAGCAGATCGAGCCGGATGTGACTATTAAGGCATAATGAAAAGCTGGACACCGGCTGCCACACGGTAGCCGGTGTTTTTCATCAATAGACAGAAAAAGCGTGACACGCTTTATGCTGCAACGAAAGGAGAATACACTATGACACGAAAACAAAGGCACTTGCTCACACGCATTATCGTGGCGGCGGTGCTGTTTCTTGCAGGCAGCTTGCTCCACCTCCCTGAATTGGCGGAGATGGCGGTCTTTCTCGTCTGCTATGTGGTTGTCGGTTGGGATATTGTCTGGAAGGCAATCACGAACATCCTGCATGGACAGGTGTTTGACGAAAATTTCCTGATGACGATTGCCACCATCGGCGCACTCATTTTGGGCGAACATTCCGAGGGCGTTGCCGTTATGCTGTTTTATCAGGTGGGTGAATGGTTCCAGTCCTATGCGGTGTCCAAGTCCAGAAAATCTATCGCAAGCCTGATGGACATTCGCCCGGACTATGCCAACATCGAAAGGGACGGAAAGCTGGTTCAGGTTGATCCGGATGAGGTTCAGATCGGAGAAACCATTGTTGTGAAACCGGGAGAGCGCATCCCGCTGGACGGTACGATTCTCAAAGGCTTTTCCACCTTGGACACTTCGGCCCTGACCGGAGAATCCATGCCCCGCGAGGTGGAGCCGGGAATGGAGGTCATCAGCGGTTGTATCAACCAGACCGGTATCCTGAACATCCAGACCACAAAGGAATTTGGGGAATCCACCGTAGCCAAAATCCTTGACCTTGTAGAAAACGCAAGCGATAAGAAGGGCCGTATTGAGAATTTCATCACGCGCTTTGCCAGGTATTATACCCCGGTAGTGGTATTCGCTGCTCTGGCGCTGGCGATCCTGCCGCCGCTGATTACCCAGCAGCCATTCAGCACTTGGATTTACCGGGCCTTGACCTTCCTGGTGATTTCCTGCCCCTGTGCGCTGGTCATTTCCATTCCGCTTAGTTTCTTCGGAGGCATCGGCGGCGCATCCAAGATCGGTGTTCTGGTAAAGGGCAGCAACTATCTGGAGGCCCTGGCAAATACCGAGGTCGTGGTCTTTGATAAGACCGGCACACTGACAAAAGGCTCCTTTGCGGTCAGCGAGATCCACCCTGTCGGCATGGAGGAAGCGCAGCTTTTGGAGCTGGCCGCATACGCTGAGGACTACTCCAACCACCCGATTTCTCTTTCGATCAAGAACGCCTATGGAGAGAAAATCGACAACAGCCGGGTTTCCGATGTTCAGGAAATTGCCGGTCACGGCGTACAGGCCGTGATTGATGGGAAAACGATTCTGGCAGGAAACACCAAGCTGATGGAGAAGGAGCATATTAAGTACACGCCGTCCTCCGCTGTCGGCACCGTGGTCTATCTGGCCTGTGACGGGAAATACGCAGGATGTATCGTCATTGAGGACGAGATCAAGGCCGATGCTCCAGCCGCAATCAAGCTGCTGAAATCTGCCGGTATCCGCAAAACGGTCATGCTGACCGGCGACGCAGACGCCGTTGGAAAGAAAGTCGCTGGACAGCTTCATCTGGATCAGGTTTATACCGAACTACTCCCGGCTGATAAGGTTGACCGTGTGGAAAGCCTGCTGAAGCAGAAAAGCGAAAAAGGTATGCTGGCCTTTGTTGGGGACGGTATCAATGACGCTCCCGTACTGGCGCGGGCCGATGTCGGTATTGCTATGGGCGGATTGGGTTCCGATGCTGCCATTGAAGCTGCTGACGTTGTTCTTATGACGGATGAACCGTCCAAAATTGCCGCTGTTATGAAGATCGCCCGTAAGACGATTCGCATCGCAAATCAGAACATTGTGTTTGCTCTGGGCGTTAAATTCCTGGTTCTGATTTTAGGTGCGCTGGGCTATGCGAATATGTGGGCGGCGGTGTTCGCGGATGTAGGCGTTTCCATTATTGCGATTCTCAATGCCATCCGCGCCATGCGGGTCAAGCTGCCGGATATGCCTGCGGGCAGCACAAATCAGGGTTAAGCGCAATAGAAATGCGCCGCAACTTTCACACGCTGCGGCGCATTTCCTTATTGTTCAGTCGGGCATGATATTTCAAACAACGCATCTATGGCATGATGCAGGAGCTTTGCCTGCGGCGTGTCCGACAGCGAATAATAAACTTCTTTTCCGTCCCTGCGGCTTGAAATGATCCCGCTCTTTTTTAATATCCGCAGATGATGTGACACAGCAGGGGCGCTCATATCCACAGCCGCCGCGAGATTACATACACATTCTTCACAATGGCACAGCAGCCATAGAATCCGCAGCCGGGTCGGATCGCCAAGCTGCTGAAATAAAAATGATATATCCTTAAACCCTTCCGCAGAGGGCATCTTATTTAAGACTTTTTCAATATTCTGTCCGTGGTTGTGGGGCAGATTGTAATGCGGCATAAAAATCAGCTCCTTCCTGTGACTATGATACTGACATAATTCTTGTCTGTCAAACAGCTTCATTATAGATTGGAGAAAAATACATGAACGAAACAGAGAAAACAACTTTTTCCGTTCCAAGCCCCGGCGAATTGGAACAGTTAACCGAGCTTCACAAAGCGATGGGCGATTACACACGGATGCGGATACTTTGGTATCTGATGCAGAAAGATTCCTGCGTCAGCGAACTGCACAAAAGATGGAGGTCACAGAATCGGCCATATCCCACCAGCTTCGTGCGCTTCGGATTGTCCGGTTAGTGCAATCACGCAAGGCCGGGAAAAACGTGATCTATTCCTTGCAGGATGAACATATCCGGTGGATTCTGGAAGAAACCTACGCCCATATTTCAGAAAGATAAAAAACACAGCCCCTGTACGTTCGCAGGGGCTGTGCCGGGTATTCCATTACAGAGTTTCGTAGGAAACCAACTGTCTCATCGGCATGCGCTTTTTATCAAAGCGGTTGGTGTCAGCGGGCTTCTCATTGGAGTAGCCGACAACCAGGATGTTGACCGGCTCCAGGTTGGCCGGGAGGTCAAATTCCTGCCGCAGAACATCGGGATCGAAGTAGCATACCCACACCGTTCCAAGACCCAGCTCCGTGGCCTGGAGCATCATGTGGTCGGTCAGGATAGAGGCGTCAATGTCGCCGGTCTGCTTCTGGTCAAAAGGCCGCACCCATGCCTTATTGTGGTCGGCGCAGACGATAATGGCCAGGGGCGCTTCGTAGATGCTGGCCGCTTTGCCGATCTTCGCAAGACCTTCCTCGCTCTGAACAGCAATCAGGTGAACCGGCTGGAGGTTGGCAGCGGTGGGGGCTACATGAGCAGCCTCCAGAATCTTCTCCAGCTTCTCAGGCTCCACCTTCGTTTTCTTATAATTGCGTACCGACATACGCTGCTTTGCAATCGTAATAAAATCCATAGTACAAGATCCTTTCTGTTTTTTTATTATGAACCTATCAAATCAACCATTGACCTAATTGTAGCACCAGAAAACAAAACCGCAAGAATGCACTTTTTCGGAAGATACTTCCCAAAAAGATAGCACCATGCGGGAAAGGAGAACCATTCTATGAAATGTCAAACCAATCAGTTTAACTGCCCCGTGGAGGCAACCCTTTCTTTGATCGGCGGCAAGTATAAGCCGTTGATTCTCTGGCATCTGATCGACCATCCATTACACTATATGGAGTTGCAGCGGTTGATTCCAAACGCCACACCAAAGATGCTTTCGCAGCAGCTTCACGATTTGGAAAACAACGGAATGATTCATCGTGAAGTGATTCCAGAAAAGCCGCCCAAGACGGTATATTCCCTTACTTCATTTGGACAGAGCATCGTACCCATTCTGGACGCGATGTGCCAGTGGGGAAACAGCTATCTGGGTGGCCTGGATGTGCAGACGCCATGCTGTCAAAGCCGCAAATAAAATGCTGGCATAGCTGACGAAAAGCGGCTATGCCCAGCTTATATTTTCTGCTCTAAATTTGTGACTGCCGGACGTAATTGCACAGCGCGGCAAAGTCAACATGGGGATTCTTACTTAAAATCTGTTGCAGGCTTTCCCCGGCCTTTTGATACAGCTTCGGCTTTTTCAGATCATCCAAGCGGAAGAAGATATTGAGCCGCCTGCCGACAGTAAACAAAAGCCTTTCATCCGGTGGCAGGGTCAGAAAGCGGTCAATCGTAGAGAGCATTTCCTGTTTCTCTGTTCGCAGATTTCCCCTGGCCTCCAGAAGCAGATTGACGATGTGTTCATTCACATAGTAACTGTCCATCTCATGTAGCTGCTGCAAGAATAACTTTTGCTCTATAACGATTTCTTCCTCCGATTGCAGAGTAAACGAGCCATCCCTGACAAACTCGCCCAGCTTGGACTCTGGCTTAATACCCGTGGCGTGGACACGGATAAAATCAGGCTGGATGATGTTCAACGCCTTTGCTGTTTGAGCAGCATTTTCTTCAGACAGCTCCTTGCCGCCGATCCCCAGCAATATGAACTCCGACAAGATCATATCCGCATCTTTTGCCATGCAGCCGCTTCGTACAACGGTATCCGCATCAAAACCTTTGTTGATAAGTTTCAGTATCCGATCCGAGCCGGTTTCCATTCCGCTGTAAAGATGGTTCAGGCCCGCTTGCCGGAGCGCCTTTAGCTCTGCCGGATTTTTCCGAGTGATACTATCAGCGCGGGCATAAGAAGTGATGTACTGCATATCGGGAAAGTTTTGATTGATCGCATCCAAAATGCGGAGTACAGGACGAGAGCCACTTTGTTCAGAGCCGATACCAGGGCTTAAATCAGCC
>OJON01000551.1_pt1 | contig 24500 bp, 23 predicted proteins | sample 1598031 | NCBI WGS metagenome assembly OJON01 (sample SAMN01915216, study PRJEB22387) | human gut metagenome | isolation source: stool | host: Homo sapiens | place: USA | reverse complement strand
TCATAGAAAGGATTTTTTTACTATTCTTAGTTTACACAAATTTTTCTACATACTCTGAAATATAAAAGGAGGCCAAATGCCTCCTTTTATATTATTGACTTATAGCCTGTTTTACTTGTTCAATATCAGCCTGACCTGCAGGAGCAGCTGGTATATAATATCCTTTTTCCTTATCAATTAAATAAACCTTCCATTGTAAATTTTCTAGAGTATTTCTCTGCTCTATAAGTGTATCTCTAAAATTTTTGTTATTTGCTTGTTGAATTGAATAGTTAAGTAGTGTAATTATTGAGTTTGTACATGAAAGTACAGAATCCATTGCTAATTTTTCATTCATAATTTTAACCTCCTATAACATACTTGAAAGTTCTGATTTTATTGTAGTACATGTATTGCATATACTATCTAGAACTTCTGTAATATTTTGATCTTGAGTAAGCGTTTTAAAATAGTTTATCTTGTCGCAAAAACTTGCAGTGTGTCCACAAATGTGTCTAATATTTTGAATTTCAATTTGATTTAAATTATCCATAAAATTTCCTCCTTTTAAACCACACAATTATTATTGGTTAAAACGAATAAAATATACTGGAAAAAATAACAAAAAAACAGATGAATTATCATCTGTTATTTATTTTCAGAATACATAAGCTTAGCATGGACAACTAGTCGTTTTGTATTTAAATTCGTGCAAGTTGAAAGTGTAAGAATTTTATCTGTAGTTGTTACCTGCTCATCAAAAGTATACATACTTTTATTTTTTATTGTATTTAAAAAATCTTGATGTGCTGAAGTTGATGAAAAACCTATAGTCATATAATATGTGTCAGGATTTGTAACGTATACTGAAAATATTTTCCATATTGTTTTTTTGCTCTCAGTAGTTAAGTTTATATATAAGTTATTACTGTCATCAAAAAAGGATTTATTTAACATTTTAGTTAAATTACTAAACATCGTCTGATTTAACATATTGTGTCCGTATATTATATTATTGTTATCTAATCTCTCTATATTATTTCTGTAATCTAAGAATATCCACCCAGCTTGACTATATGATTTATCAAAAGAATGTCTTAGATAATATTCATTATCATTTGATTGTACTACTGGATAACTAATATTTGTTCCATTTACCTTGATGTATGCTACAGTATCTTTGTTAATTTTCTTTAAAGAGGAAACATCTGTATCAATTAAACTTGTTGCTACTCCATCTAATTCTATATTCTTATCATTTATTTCTATATTGGAATTTATATCTTCAATAACTTTTGATGAATCTTTTAAATTAAAATATCTATAAATTATTAATCCAACGCATATTAAAATAACAAGAATAGATATAATTCTAATTATTACTATAATTACATTTTTTTTACTTTTTTCTTCCTTCTTTTGGTTGTTTATATTTCCATTTCTCATTAATATGATTCTCTCCCCTCTAATAAATAAGAGTAGCATTAAACTACTCTTATTTATTAATCTTCATTATTTTTTTGTGTTAACTTTTTTCTTTTTTAAATATACTGAAGTAAATCCAATTACAACAATAGCAGCAACCATAACAATAATTATTATTGCTAAAACATCACCAGTAGATGGATTAGAACTAGATTGGTCAGCAACTAAAGCGTTATCGTTATTTTGTTCAGAATTTGTTGTATTTTTTTCAACTAATGAATTAATTGCATTATTTAATTTATTTGATATGTCGTCTATTTTTCCTACTGTAAGGTCATTATCATTAGCCAGAATATTTTTAGCTTCATTAATTGTATCTTCTAAATTTTTAACAGAGTCATCTGTATATTTTGATTTATCTATATTATTTGCCTTGTTAATTAAATCTTCTAAAGCAGAAGTATCAGGAACTAAACCATTTATGGCATCACTTAAATTATTAGTTACTCTATCTAAATCTTCAATTGTTAAATCTTCTTTATTATCTAGAGCATTTTTTGCTTCATTCATTCTTTCAGTTAATTCTTTAACAGAATCATCTGTATATTTTGTTTTATCAATTTGACTTGCCTTTTCATATAATTTTTCTAATTCTGTTGTATTGACAACTAATTTTTTCATTAATAGATTTAATTTTTCAATTATATCATCAACTTGATCGTTAGTGTAATATATATAGTTTTCCCTAATTTCTTGGGCAATTGGTAATGCTGTTCTTAACTCATCTTTATTATCTTCACTATATTTTGGATTATTAACCGCATCTGATGCATCAGCTAATTTTTTGTCTAATTGTTCAAACTTGCCGTCAGCTTTTGTCATATATAATGAAACATCACTCAAATTCTTTAAGAAGTCGAATGTTGATACGTCCTCTGGCGATAAAATATATTTTTGCATATTTGTATATCCGCTTTGAACATTTAACAATATAGTGTTTAATACATTTTGGTCAATTGCTTTATTTATTTGTGGTAAATTATCATGAAAACGTAGTAATGAAACTACATATGCAATAGAGATATTTTCACTAAGATCTAATACGTTTAAATTATCGTCAATTTTAAATATTTTTGTTGTATAATCAATAGTAGCTGTTTTTTCATTTCCGTTTGAAAATGAAATTTTATCATAATTTTTACCATTAACTGCAGGAATTGTTACTTTATATACGTCATTAATTGAAAATATGTAATTCTCTACACCCGTATTAAGTGAAAAACCATCTAAAAATTTATTCATTTTCATTCCTGGTTCAGAGAATAAATTTGAATTATCAGAAGTATCAGTTAATTGAACATAAACAGAATCATCTGCCCAATTTGTTGGCTTTTCTAAATATACTTCATCATTTTCTTTTGCTTCACCAAAGCAAAAACTTGCTAAGGTTAAAGAGAAGAATACAAAAGTTAAACTAAATAATGATTTTAAAGTTATTTTTTTCATATAAACCTCCTTATAAATTTTATATCATATTTTTATCATAAAAAGTAAAAATATGCAATAATTTGATTGATGAAAATGTTTATGTAATTATTTTGTAACAAAATTGTAATTATTTTATACTAGGTTTAGAAAACAACGCACATAAGAATCCAAAAACAACAGCAGAGCAAATTCCAGCTGCACATGCTTTTACGCCGCCAGTAAATATTCCTAGAAATCCTACACTATTTATTTCCTCAATAACACCTGTTCCAAGGCAATAACCAAATCCTGAAATTGGAACAGTAGCTCCAGCTCCACCAAATTCAACTATTTTTCCATATATTCCAATTGAAGTAAGTATTACTCCTAATGTAACAAATATAACTAGAATTCGTGCTGGACTAAGTTTAGTTTTATCGATTAAAATTTGACCTATTGAGCATATAATTCCTCCTGTGATAAATACTTTTAAGTATTCGATAAATATATCCATTTATACCACCTCATTTTCTATTGATATTGCATGAGCAATTCCAGGAATTGAATCTCCTTGGAGAGATGATTGAGTACTCATAAGTGCACCAGTTGCAACAACTAAAACTTTATTTAATTTACCTTGTTTTAATAGTTTATAAAAATAACCACTAAATACACTTGCCATACAACCACAACCACTTCCACCACAATGAGTATCTTGAGTTGCATCATCATATATTAATTTTCCACAATCTTTATGTATTAAAGATATATCAATATTTTCTTTTTTAAATAAATCTACTAATATATCTGAGCCAAGAACTCCTAGATCTCCAGTTATAATTGCATCGTAATAGTCAGCATTCCTACCAGTATCCTCTAAGTGTGTCATTATAGTATTAAAAGCTGCGGGTGCCATTGCAGCTCCCATATTCATTCCATCTTTTATTCCAAGGTCAATAATTTTACCAGGGGTTGCATATGTTGCATATGCACCAGTTGAATCTTTGTAGTCTTTTGGAACTACTAAAGCACATCCACTAGCAGTAACAGTACACTGTGCAGTTGGACTTTTTTGATTACCGTGCTCTAATGGCATTCTAAATTGTCTTTCAGAACTACAAAAATGTGATGAAGTTGCAGCAATTACTTTACTTGCATATTCTGAATCTATAAAACTTGATGCAAGTATTAATGATTCTATAAACGTTGAACATGCTCCATATACTCCGAAAAAAGGTATATCTAGTTCCCTAATACAAAAACCTGATGCCATACATTGATTAAGAAGGTCACCAGCAAAAATATAATCTATTTTTTCAGGTTTCATACCAGTTTTTGTGAATAAATTATTAATACAATTATTCATCATTCTTGATTCAGCTTTTTCAAAAGTCTTCTCTCCAAAGAAAATATCGTCACTATGCATATCAAATTCGTTTGCAAGAGGACCTTGCATTTCTTTTGGTCCAACAATAGATGAAGTTTCAAATATTTTTGGAGAATTTTTAAATTTTATAGTTTGATTTCCAACTTTCATTTTTCCCTCCTATATTATAAATAATTTTAATAACCAATATATAAATCCAATGATAGCAGAGGTTGTAATACCATAAACTAATACTGGACCTGCAATTTTAAACATATTTGCACCAAGACCTAAAATGTAATCATCAAGTTTAAATTCAATTGCTGGAGCAACTATTGAATTAGAAAAACCTGTGATAGGTATGATAGAACCTGCACCAGCATGTTTGCCAAGCTTTGGATAAACCCTAATTGCTGTTAAAAAAGCACCAATAAATATTAATATTATAGTTGTAATTGTTGTAGCACTTTTTTTATCAATACCACAATTCATACATATATCTGTAATTATTTGGCCTATTATACAAATAAGACCTCCAACTATAAAAGCAAGAATTATATTTTTTAAAATAGGACTTTTTTTTGCTTTTGTATCTACATAATCAGAGTATTCCTGATTTGTCATATTTACATTTGAACTCATTTTAATCACCTAAAAGTATTATTTGCAAAAAATGTGGAAATATAAAATAAAATAATAAAAATGAAAAATAAATTTAACATTTTGTCTGTTGTAAAAAAAAATTAAATATGCTATACTTATCATATAATAGTAGTTTAAAAGGTGAAAAAAATGGATGTAAAATATTTCGATAATGCAGCAACAACTAGCTTAAATGAGGATGTACTAAAAAAAATGTTACCATATTTAAAAGAAAATTATGCAAATGCATCATCAATATATAGTTTTGGACAAGAAGCAAGATGTGCTATTGAAGATGCAAGAGAAGAAATTGCAAATATACTTGGTGCAAATCCTAGTGAAATATATTTTACCTCATGTGGTAGTGAAAGTGATAATACTGCAATAAAAGGTATAGCAAGAGCATACAAAAGTAAAGGAAATCATATAATTACGTCTAAAATAGAACATCCAGCCGTACTTGAAACTTGTAGGTCTCTTGAAAAAGAAGGATTTGAAATATCATATGTAGATGTTGATGAAAGTGGAATAGTAAAATTAGATGAACTTGAAAAGTTAATAAATAAAAATACAATACTTATTTCTGTTATGTTTGCAAATAATGAAATAGGAACTATTGAGCCCATAGAGAAAATAGGTAAAATAGCAAAAGAACATCATGTTATATTTCATACTGATGCTGTGCAAGCAGTAGGTAGTATAAATATAGATGTAAATAAACTAAATATAGACTCATTATCATTATCTGCTCATAAATTTCATGGACCAAAGGGAATAGGAGCGTTATATGTAAAAAAAGGGATAAACTTTTCCAAATTTATTGATGGCGGACATCAGGAAAGTAATAAAAGGGCAGGGACTGAAAATGTTGCAGCAATAGTTGGAATGGCTGAAGCAATGAAAATATCATATTCAAATTTAGAAGAAAATAATAAATATATTAAAAATTTAAGAGATTATTATATTTCAAATATCCTGAAAAAAATACCAAATGCAAGATTAAATGGAAATGCTAAAAAAAGACTTTCAAATAATGCAAATTTTTCATTTAAAAACATTGATGGAGCGGCTATGCTTTTTAATTTGGATTTGAAGGGAATATGCGTATCGGCAGGTTCTGCATGTACTGCAGGTGCAATACAAAAATCACATGTACTTTCAGCTATAAATGTACCAGATGAATACATAGGTGGTACAATTAGGACAACCTTTGGTATAGACAATACAAAAGAAGAAGTTGATTACTTAATAAATAGTATATGCAAGATATTAAATAAAATAGAGGAGTAGAATTTTAAAAGCTAGTGAATAGTACTATATTTACTAGCTTTTTTTATGTAATTATGTTATACTATATATGTATTATTTTGTAAAAGAGGAGAAAAAATGGAAAATAAAAAAAGAGTATTACTTGGAATGAGTGGGGGAGTAGATAGCTCAGTAAGTGCTATATTACTAAAAAATGCTGGATATGAAGTAATTGGAATTACAATGAGACTTTTTGAGGATGAGAACTTTGTAGAAAATGAAACTGCTTGTTGTAGTTTAAGTACAATAAATGACGCAAAAAGAGTATGCCATAAACTTGGAATAAAACACTATACATATGATTTTAGAGAAGAATTTAAGAAATACGTAATTGACAATTTTATTGATGAGTATAAATCTGGAAGAACTCCTAATCCTTGTATTATGTGTAATAGATTCTTAAAATTTGGAAAAATGTATGAACTTGCAAAAAAACTTGATTGCTATTATATTGCAACAGGTCATTATGCAAAAACAGAATATAGTGAGAAATATAATTGTTTTGTACTAAAAAAATCTGATAATATTTTAAAAGATCAGAGTTATGTGCTATATCCTATAGATAAAGAATTACTTCCACATATACTTTTTCCTTTGCAGGGATTTGAGAGTAAGGATGATGTAAGACAAATTGCAAAAGAAAATAATTTACTTGTTGCTTCTAAACCAGATAGCGAAGATATTTGCTTTATACCAGATAATAACCATACTAGATTTTTAGACGAAAATATTAAAGTTAAAGAGGGAAAAATTGTTGATATTAATGGTAAAATAAGAGGAAAACATACTGGCTTTACACATTATACAATAGGTCAAAGAAAGGGTCTTGGTATTCAAAATGAAAAACCGCTATATGTTGTAAACATAAATCCTGATGAAAATAAAATAATTGTAGGAGAAAAAAATAGTGTATTAAGTAAAAATTTAGTAATTGAAGATGTAAATGTACTAATAGATAATGTAATAACAAAAGATGGTACTAATGTAAAAGTAAAAATTAGGTATAAGGCTAAAGAGGCAAAAGCAACAGCATATATAGATGGAGAAAAAATAAAAATTACATTCGATGAACCTCAGTTTGCTATTGCTCCAGGTCAGTCTTGTGTTATATACATTGATGATGTTGTAATAGCAGGAGGAATTATATCTAAATAAATCAAAATTTTATTAAAAAGATTGAAAATTGGGTAGAAATTTGATATAATACAGAAAACATTTAGGGGCAGTTTTGGAGGTAGTAATAAATGGAGAACGAAAAGAAATTTAGTAATGAGATGTTTGGGTATGATAAAAGAGAAGTTGAAGAATATATAAAAGCTATGAAAGCAGAATATGAAAGTAAAATCCAAGCCGAAAAATCAGATGCAAATAGAATCGCAAACGAACTTACTATTTTAAAAAGAAAATTAGAAAAATATGAAACAGATTATATAGCAAAACAAGAAAAAGTTGCAAATGCATTAATTACTGCAGAAGATCAAGCTAAAAAAATTATAGAAAATTCAAGAATTGAATCAATGCAAGAGAAAGACAGAATTGAACATTTAATAGAAATGGAAAAAGAAAAGCTATTAGATATAAAAAAGGAAGTAATTGACCTTAAAGAAAAAACAATTACTCTTTTAGATAAATATAGTAATGAGATGAATAATTTATTAGATTAAAAAGATTTGTAATATATAACAAATAGTTGTAATACAATTAAACTAAGGTGATAAGTTTATGAAAATTACAGCTGTTTTTTTATCTAAAAAAAAGCAAAATAATAGTAAAATAATAGTAAACAGAATAAAAAATCAAAATAAAAAAGAAAAGATAAGTATTACAAATCGATTTAAAAGTATAGAAGGCAAAAATATTAAAGAATATTTTTGTTTTTCAAAAATTGCCATAGCAATTATTTTTGTTATAGGAAACTATCTTTTGATAAGAAATATTCCAATTTTGTCAAAAGCAATATATTTTGGTTCAAATTTTAGACAAGCTGAGGGGAATAATGTCGAAATTGCGAATGTGTTTAATGTATATGGAATATATAATAAGGAAAATTATTTATTTAAAGAGGTAAAAAATATTGAAAAATCTGAAACATTAGATACAAATAATGATGCAATAGAAATATTAGATAGTCTTGTAAAAGATAAAAATGAGCAAAGTGTATTTGGAGAAAAAAAAGATATAAATGTTGAAATAACTGAAAATAGCGAAAATATACAAAGAATAAATTTAAATAAAATGAAAATACTTAATTATTCATCAAAAAGGGATATAGACTTTAAATCTCTTGCCGTGTCAAATATTACTTTAACCAAAAAAAGTGATAAAATCTTGCTATATAATACTCATACGTCTGAAAGTTATGCTAATAGTGATAAATATAAATTCGAATATTCGGGTGCTAGACGTTCGCAAGATGCAACATATAATATGCTATCAGTTGCTAAAAAATTTAAAGAAAATTTAGATAGTAAAGGATTTGAAGTAGTACATGATACAACTCCCCATGATTATGGAACATATACAAGTTCATATGCAAGATCTAGAATAACAGTAAAAAATGCTTTAGCAACAATGGGGCATGCAGGAATAAGTATAGATGTACATAGAGATGCTACAAATGATCTTGACTATAGACCAACTGTTAAAATAAAGGGAGTTGAGGTTGCACAGTGTATGTTAGTTATGGGAGTAGGTACAGATGTTACAAATAACCCATACTATGAAGATAATTTAAAACTTGCATTTAAGATACAACAACTAGCAGATGAAGTATATCCAGGTTTGTTTAAACCTATGATGATTAGAAATTCTATATATAATCAAGATTTAAATAAATATTCGCTATTAATAGAAGTTGGTGCAAGTGGAAATACTTTAGATGAAGCTTACCTTACAACTAGATGTTTATCTAATTTGTTAAATATTATATACAAAGATTGACTATAGTATTTTTCTTGTGGTATAATCTACAGATGATTAATAATTTTAGTTATTAATAATTTTGAAAGGAAGAGAGATTGTGTCAGATAAATTAGTAATAGTGGAATCACCTTCTAAAGCAAAAACAATAAAAAAATATCTTGGAAGTAGTTATGATGTAATTGCATCCCAAGGACATATAATAGATTTACCTAAAAGTAAATTAGGTGTTGATATAGAGGATAACTTTAAACCTAAATATATAACAATGAAGGGAAAAGCTAAAATTGTAAATGAAATAAAGACTAAGGCGAAAAAAGCATCAAAAGTATATCTTGCAACCGACCCCGATCGTGAGGGAGAAGCAATAGCTTGGCATATTAAAAATGTACTTGAAATAGAAGATGGTAGCAAATGCAGAATCGAGTTTAATGAAATAACAAAAACAGCAGTGAAAAATGCAGTATCAAAAGCAAGAGCTATAAACCTAAACTTAGTTGATGCACAGCAGGCAAGAAGAATATTAGATAGGATTGTTGGATATGAAATTAGTCCAATACTTTGGAAAAAAATAAAAAAGGGATTAAGTGCAGGACGTGTTCAATCAGTGGCACTTAAAATAATAATTGATAGAGAAAAAGAAATTAGGAATTTTAAACCAGTTGAATATTGGAATTTATCTGTTAAATTATTTAAAGATAAAACTGGATTTATGGCAAATTTCTATGGTGATAAAAAATCTAAAATTGAACTTTCAAATGAAAAACAGGTAAAAGAAATAATACAAAATATAGATGGTAAAGAATATAAAGTTATTGATGTTAAAAAAAGTGAAAGAAAGAGAAATCCAGCTCCTCCTTTTACAACATCATCTTTACAACAGGAAGCTTCAAGAAAACTTGGATTTAATGTAAAAAGGACTATGATGGTAGCACAAAAGTTATACGAATCAGGACATATAACATATATGAGAACAGACTCTGTTAGAATATCTGACGATGCAAGAAAAATGGCAAAGGAATATATAACTTCAAAATATTCAGATAAATATTATGAAAATAGATATTTTAAAACAAAAGCGTCCGCTCAAGACGCTCATGAGGCAATAAGGCCATCAAATATATTAAATTCACTAGGAGTATATGATACTTTGACTAAGGATGAACAAAAGTTATATACATTAATATTAAATAGATTTTTAGCAAGTCAAATGGCTACAGCAATTTATGATACTACCAGAGTAAAAATTGAAGTAGATAACTATATATTTAATGCAAATGGTTCTGTTGTAAAATTTGACGGATTTATGAAACTATATACAGAAGGAAAAGATGATAAAGATAAGACTAAAAAAGAAGAGGCAGATGAAGAAGAAAATACAGAGAATATTTTACCTGAACTTGAAGCAGGGGATATATTAAAACAGGATAAGATATATAGTAAACAAAAATTTACAGAGCCTCCTGCAAGATTTACAGAGGCCAGTTTAGTTAAAACATTAGAAGAAAAAGGAATAGGTAGACCAAGTACATATGCACCTACAATTTCAACTATTGAAGAGAGGACATATGTAGAAAGACAAAATAAGTATTTAGTTCCTACTGAACTTGGAGAAATTGTAAATGAACTTATGGAAGAGAACTTTGCTAATATAGTTGATGAGAAATTTACAGCAAAGATGGAAAATGAACTTGATATGGTTGCTGAAGATAAAGTAAATTATGTAGAAATGCTAAAAGAATTTTATGGGCCATTTGAAAAATCAGTTAAGAATGCTGAAGAAAATGCAAAAAAAGTAAAAATTCCAGAAGTTGAAACGGATATAAAATGTGAATTATGTGGTAGAAATATGGTTATAAAACAAGGAAGATTTGGAAAGTTTTTAGCATGTCCTGGATATCCAGAGTGTAAAAATGCAAAGCCATTGGTTCAATCAATTGATATTCCATGTCCAAATTGTGGAGGAAAAGTATTAGTTAAAAAGACTAAGAAAAAAAGAACTTTCTATGTTTGTGAAAATAACACTAACTCTGAAGATAGCAAATGTGACTATATTTCATGGACTAAACCCAAAAAAGCAAAATAAATAATTAGTAGTAGAATTAAAATTTCTACTACTTTTTGCATATAAAGCAGTAGTTAGTATTGCATAAATATTGAAAAATGGGCTAATATATGGTATAATATATTTGTAGGATAAATATTTTTTATCAAATAAATATTTAGATAGGAGAAAAATTGATGACATCTGATCAGTACTTTGTAATAATTTCTAAAATTAGAGAAGTTTGTTTTGAATTAAAGGAAACACAAAACTGCTTAAAAAAGCAAACTGAAGCTATTGAAAAAAATACAGAAATACAAGAGAAGATTTTGTCAAAATTAAACGAGAAAAATAATTAATTACTGGAGGAAAAATTATGAATAAGAATGTAAAAATGGCTTTAAATAAATGTGGAAGTACTATTGCTGAATGTAGAGGAGAATATTGTACTAAAGTTTTAGATCTTTCACGTGAGGAAATTTTGCAAGAGCTTGCTCTCGGAATGATTGCAACTCTAAAAGATGACTCACCAGATATTTATGAAATCTTTTTAAAGAGCAATAATACTATAGTGAAATTAAAAGCTCTTGAAAAAATTCATAATGAAGATTTTCTGAAAAAATACATTTCGGAAGAATATGTACATTCCGACGATTGTGTAAGAATGAAAGTTTTTGGAAAAATTGAAGATAAAAAATTCTAAAAAAAGCTTTTAAAGAAGAAAGCTATATATGAAAGAACTGCTTATCTTTATAAATTATCTGAGCAATTTGAAGATAAAGATTTTTATGAAATTATAACTTCAGATAGTTACAACATAAAAGCAAGAAGATTCTTTGTTTCAAAAATTAAAGATAAAAAGTATCTTAAAAAAATCATAAAAGAATCAAAAGATTTAGAATTAATTTACGAAGCAATGTTTTGTTTAAACTTCTTAGAGTAAGTTTTTTAATAGAGGAGAAAATTTTTCTCCTCTATTTTTCTTTTATGTGTAGAAAATACCACAATTTTATGATAGAATATATCATAATTAAGTGAGGTAATATTGTGGAAAATATAAAATACGTAAATGTAATAGGAGCAGGACTTGCAGGGTGTGAATGTGCTTGGATATTAGCTAAAAATGGTATAAAAGTTAAATTGTATGAAATGAAACCTATAAAAAAATCGGAGGCACATAAAAGTGATAATTTTGCAGAACTTGTGTGTAGTAATTCTTTAAAATCAGACGAAATTACTAATGCATGTGGACTTTTAAAAAAAGAAATGCAAATGCTTGGAAGTTTATTTGTTGAGGCAGCACATAAAACAAGAGTTGAAGCAGGGCAAGCTCTAGCTGTGGATAGAGAAAAATTTGCTGAATATATAACGGATAAAATAAAAAGTGATAATAACATAGAAATAATATATGAAGAAGTGGATGATGTGGAAAAACTAGAAGGTATTACCGTTATAGCTACAGGACCACTTACTTCAAAGCCATTACTTGAAAATATAAGTAAATTAGTAGGAGAAGAAAAATTATATTTTTATGATGCAGAAGCTCCTATTGTATCTGCAGATAGTATTGATATGAATATTGCCTACAGAATGAATAGATATGGAAAAATTGGGGAAGGTGATTATCTAAATCTTCCAATGACTAAAGACGAATATTTCTCTTTCTATAATGCCTTAATAACTGCAGAAGAGGCACCACGTCATGACTTTGATAAATTGGTGCTATTTGAAGGATGTATGCCTATAGAACAAATGGCTAAAAGAGGAGAAAAAACTTTAGTATTTGGACCTTTAAAACCAGTTGGTCTGCAAAATCCTAATACAGAAGAAAAGCCATATGCTGTTGTACAATTAAGAAGTGAAAATAAGGAAAATACTATGTATAATTTAGTTGGATTTCAAACTAGCCTTAAATTTGGTGAACAAAAAAGAGTATTTGGAATGATACCAGGACTTCAAAACGCTACTTTTGAAAGATATGGTGTAATGCATAAAAATAGTTATATAAATTCAAGTAAAATACTTGATAATAAATTTTGTATGAAAGAAAATAGTAATATATATTTTGCAGGACAAATATCAGGGGTTGAGGGATATGTTGAATCTGCAGCTTCAGGTATGATGGTGGCATATAATATATTAAATAAAATAAAAGGAACAAGCGCAGAATTTTCAGATACAACTATGCTTGGAAGTCTAGCAAAATACATATCTACAGAGAATAAACATTTTCAACCAATGAATGCAAATTTTGGAATATTAAAACCTCTAGATGTAAAAATAAAAGATAAAAAAGAGAGATATACCAAACTTGCACAAATAGCAATTTCTGATATAACTAAATATATAGAAAAAATAAAGTAGGTGAGTTTTTGAAAAAAAATAGTAATATATACCTTTTGTATGGTGAAGAAAAATATGATTTAGAAAAAAAATTAAGTAGTATAAAAAAACAATTTGATAAGTTAGAAAATGGTGTTAATTTATTTTATATTACAAAAGATAATATAGATGAGCTTGAAAATATATTATCAGAGGTTACTTTTTTTGGTAGTCATAAACTTGTTGTTATAAAAAATACAAATTTAAAATTTGATGCAAAGCTTTTAGAAAATGTTGATGAGGATGTAGTTGTTGTAATTATTGAGGAAAGTGTAGATAAAAGGCTTACTTCGTATAAAAGTATATCAAAGCTTGCAGAAGTATGCGAATTTAAAACTTTAGATAGAAGAGCTATGACGACTTATGTTTATGATCTTTTAAAAAGATATAAATTAAATTTAACTTTTGATGTAGCAGATTATTTTGTTGAAGTATGTGGATTAGATAAAAACAATAATATAAATGAGATAAAGAAGTTGGTTATATATTTAGAACCAGGAGCTAATATAACAAAGGAAATAATAGATAAAATATGCTCTAAAACTTTAAATGCAAAAATATTTGATGTATTAAATAAAATTGTAAATAAAGAAAAAGAAGAAGGAATAAAATTATTAGATAATATTTTGGCTCAGAAAGAATCAATAATTAAGGTATATATCATGTTATATAAACAAGTAAAGCAAATGTATATGATAAAATATTTAAAAAGTAAAAATGCACAAAATATAGCTTCCTACCTTGGAATTCATCCATATACATTTAAACTTTTAAGCTCAACTTGTAATAAGTACACTTTAGATGAATTAAAGAAGATTATGTACATGTTTGATGAATACGATGAAAAGACAAAAAATGGTGAAATGGATTTTGAAGTTGGACTAAAAAAAATAATTTGTACTATGTAAATATATATAAATGTAAAGTATTAATTTAAGTTATAAAACATCTCTTTTTATGAAATAATATAAAAAGAGGTGTTTTTTTATGAGTGATAAGTATATAAACTTTAAAACTGATATGGCTGATGAAAGAGTAGATACATATAAAAGAGTAAATAATTTAACAGAAATTGATGGAGTAAAAGTGGAAAGCAAAAATGACGAAATAGTTACTACAACAACAGTAGATGTTTTAAATGAAAATGGTGCAACAGCACTTTCAAAAGAAATTGGAAAGTATATTACAATGGAAATAAAAGACATTAAATATTTAGAAGAGAAAGATAAAAATAAAATTATAAATGCACTTTCTAATGAGATAAAAAATTTAATAGGAGAAGATAAAACAAAATCAATTTTTGTAGTAGGACTTGGAAATATATATGTAACTCCGGATTCATTGGGACCAAAAGTTGTGCAAAGTGTGGATATAACAAGACACTTGATAAACTTTGCAAAAGATTTAGTTGAACCAGATACAAGGAGTGTAAGTGCGTTATCTCCAGGAGTACTTGGAACAACTGGAATTGAAACATCAGAAATTATTACATCTGTATGTAACGAGGTAAAACCAGATATTGTAATTGCAATAGATAGTTTAGCATCTAGTAGTATTAATAGGCTTGGAACTACAATACAACTTAGTAATACAGGTATTACTCCAGGAGCTGGTGTTAGAAATAAAAGGGAAGGAATAAACCAAAATACTCTTAATGTTCCAGTTATTGCAATTGGTGTGCCAACTGTTGTTGATATGGCAACAATTACAAGTGAAGCAATTGATAAAATGGTAGAGGTCACAAAACAAAAGATTGAAAATGGAGATAATAGTGTAAATAAAGAACAAATTGAAAAAGTAATAAATATATTTAATGATGATAATAAATATAATATGATTGCAAATGTATTAGATACAGATAATTTTATAGTAACTCCAAAAGAAATTGATGATGTCATACAAATTGTTTCTGATTTGATATCAAGTGGCATCAATATGAGTATCAATTAATTTTTTTATCTAAAAATGTCGATTTTCACCTTAAAGGTTGACAAAATTAACATAAAGTGTTAAACTATAAAAACGTCAAAAAATAAAGGCAATTTTATTAAATTACCTTTTTCTTTAGAAATTAATATTAAAAAAGGGGAAATTATAATGTTAGAATGTTTAGAGAATTTTGTTAAGTTTGATGAAGTAGTTGAAGAAAAAGACTTACTTAAAATTTTAAAAAATTCTGAACTATCACAAGATGAGGTAAATGATATTGTATACAGAGCATCTGAAAATGGCTTTGTTACAGTAATCGACTATATGTTAAAACGGTTCAAATTGAAGGAAAGTGAAATTATTGAGGCACTTTGTTGGTCATGTTTAAAGAATTCAGAGAAAGTATTTGGAAAAATTGTAGAGCTTACTAATTTTGATGTATCATATAATAATAATCAGATTTTGATGTATGCATTGTCTAATGATTGCGAAGGGCAGATTAATTGTGAAAGTATAGCAAAAGTTATACTCAAATCTTTTAATGTGTTATTATCAAATGATAATGTAGACAAAATTTATGACTTTATACTTCAGGATGCTACAACCAGTTATGAAAATGTCGCTTTTGAAATATATCAAAAGATAGATGATAAAAACAGAGCGCAAAGGATGTTTGAACTTTTGGTATCTAAGTCATATATAAAAGTATTGCCTAAAATATTGGTAAATGATCCAAAAATAGATGTAAGTAATGCTATTTTAGATTGTATTCAATGTGAGGATACAGTTATGATTGAAATTTTACTAAATTGTTCTGCACCAAGTAGTAAAATCTTGATTACTTGTATAAAGAATGGCTTGAAAAATTTAGTGTATGAGCTCTTTAAAAGAGGTAAATATGGAATGTCTGAACTTGTTGATGCTTTAAATAGTGATGTAGAATTGTTAAATAATGTTTAATTACTATGCCTAGAAATATTTTTTCTAGGCATTTTTGTATAATTTTTGTATATGTTAGTTTTAATTTACATATTTTTTTTGCTTGTACATATAATGTAAAGAAGGCTTAAAATACTTGATTTTTTTACTAATTTATTCTATAATAAAGTTACTTTGAAAGTGGGAGTGATTTTATGAAAAAAAGTATAAGACCAAAAAAAATATCAATGCTTTTGATGGCAATTTTTGCAGTGTTTGTAGCATTTAATTTAAATGGAAAAATATTTGCTACAGATGAAAGTAATAAAGAAGATACTGCACAAGCAAATGTTGCAACTGTAAATAGTATATTTGATATAAAAGGTTCAGAGGGGGATTATAAAACAAGTAATGAAGCCTCAAATATTTATTTACCTTATTTAAGAAATGCTGTAGGAAGAATTGTTGTTGACAAACCAATAGATAATATTGGAATATTATCATCAGCTAGTACAATTGATGTAAATCAACCATTGAAAGGTTTGCAACTTTTAGTTTCTTCAGACAGTATAAGAATAAATTCTGATATTGAATATGCCCTTATTTTATCAGCTAAAGATGTTGTAATAAATTCAAATGTTGAGAAAAATGCTGTTATATATTCAGGTGGTACAGTTACAATTGAAGAAAACGTAACTGTAGGTGATGATGTTATTATAGTTGCCAAAAATACAAATATTAAAGGAAAAATAAATAAGAGTGTTGTAATTTCATCAACAGATTTAAATGTTTCTGGGACAATTGAAGAAGATTTGAGATGTGAAGTTAATACACTTAATATTTCAGGAAATAATAACATAAAAGGAAATTTATATGTTAGTACATATAATAAAGATTTAAATATAAAAGAAACATATCCAAATGCAATTGTAAGTGTAAAAGAGGTAAAGAGTGCTTCAAAATCATTTGGAAATATATTACTTAAATCAGTAATAGCATCACTTGCTTTTACACTTTTATACCTAATAGTTAAGAAAGTTACAAAAGGAAAAGCATATGAAAAAATGCTTGATAAAGCAAAGAATAACACATTATTTGTAGTATTAAGTGGCTCTATATCAATACTTGCTTTCCCAGCGTTATTTGTACTTTTAATTTTACTTAGCGTGCTTGGATTATACATGATAACAATTCCTGTTCTGGTTGTATATCTTGCATTTTTAATAGTATTTGTAATGTTGTCTGTTTATGTAATAGGATGTACAATATTTGAATACACAAATAAAAAATATATTAAGGCAGAAAAATTATCTATAGAACTTGTAGGTGCTTTCTTTACATTTTTATCACTTAATTTAATTTGTAAAATACCTAAAATTGGAGCATACATATATATGGCTATGGTAATGATTGCAGTAGGAATAATGATTGCATATTTTTTAAAGGGTGATAATAAAACAAAAGAAATAAAAGAATAATAAATATGTTGGGGTGAAATATTTTATGAACAAAGAGTATTATAATATGTCATCAGATGAGGTACTAAAAGATCTTAAGTCTTTAAATGATGGAATTACGGAAAAAGAAGCTAAAACACGTTTATCTAAATATGGATATAACAAATTAAAAGAAACTAAGAAAAAGAGCTTCCTTTCAAGGTTTATTGACCAGTTTAAAAATGTTATGCTTATTATACTTATAATAGCAGCAATTTTATCAGCAGTAGTTTCAAGTAAGACTGGAGAACCTTTTACTGATACAATTATAATTCTCTTTGTTGTTTTTTTAAATGCTCTTCTTGGTGTAATTCAAGAAAGTAAAGCTGAAAAGGCAATAGAAGCACTTAAAAATATGTCTCTTCCATATATAAAAGTTAAAAGAGACGGTAAAGTTTTAAGTGTAAAAACTGAAGAATTGGTAATTGGTGATGTTGTACTAATTGAAGCAGGGGACTACGTACCAGCAGATATGAGGATAATCGTAAACCATAGTTTAAGAGTAGAAGAATCTGCACTTACAGGAGAATCCGTTGCAGTTGATAAAAAGGAAGAAAAAATTACATCTAACTCTAAAGTAGCACTTGCTGATAGAACGAATATGCTATACTCGGGAAGTAGTGTAGTATATGGAAGAGGAGAAGCTGTAGTAGTAGCTACTGGTATGAATACGGAACTTGGAAAAATAGCACAGGCTATTTCATCGCAAAAAGCAGAAATTACTCCTTTACAAAAGAAGATGAATGAATTAAGTAAAATATTAAGCGTTTTAGTTGTTGTTATAGCAGTTATAATGTTTGTTGTGGGATATTTAGAAGGTAATCCTATACTTGATGTATTTATGCTTGCAATATCTCTTGCAGTAGCAGCAATTCCTGAAGGGCTTTCAGCAGTTATAACAATAACACTTGCTATTGGTGTACAGAAAATGGCAAAAGAGAAAGCTATTATTAGAAAATTATCATCTGTTGAAGCATTAGGATCAACTGAGGTTATTTGTTCAGATAAAACAGGAACACTTACCCAAAATAAAATGACTTTAAGAAAAATATACATTGATAATAATTTAATTGATGTTACTGATGTAAAAAGTAATAAAGAGTTAAAAAAACGTGGAACCTTTAATGAGAGTGATTTAAATACTTTAGTTAATATAAGTATGCTATGTAACGATATTAAATTTGGAGAAGATAGCGGAAAAAAAGTTCTTCTAGGTGATCCTACCGAGGCTGCTTTAATTGAATTTGGACATCATATAGGATATAACAAAGAGGAAATGGATATAAAATATAGACGAGTAGATGAACTTCCTTTTGATTCAACAAGAAAAATGATGACTACAGTAAATGAGTTTGAAAATGAGTATATGGTTTGTACAAAAGGAGCAATTGAGTCTATATTAAATAACTGTGATAGAATACTTATAAATGGTAAAATAGAAAAATTAGACTTAAGTACTAAAAATAAAATTATGCAAAATAATTTAGAAATGGCAAAATGTGCCCTAAGAGTTCTTGCATGTGCATATAAAATGGAAAGAAAAGAACAAACTATTGATAAAAGTGAAAAAAATCTTGTATTCGCTGGACTTGTTGGAATGATTGATCCTCCAAGAAAGGAAGCTAAAAGAGCAGTTGAGAGATGCTTTAATGCTGGTATGGTTCCAGTTATGATAACAGGTGATAACAAGGATACGGCAATGGCAATAGCAAAGGAACTTGGAATTTTAAAAGATGGATATGAAGCAGTTACAGGAACAGAACTTGATGCTATGAGCGATAAAGAGTTATACAAAAGAGTAGATAAAATAAGAGTATATGCAAGAGTATCACCAGAAAATAAAATACGTATTGTAAAAGCATGGAAAAAACGTGGAAAAACAGTCGCAATGACTGGAGATGGAGTAAATGATGCACCAGCACTAAAAGGAGCAGATATAGGTGTTGGAATGGGAATAACAGGTACTGAGGTCTCTAAAAGTGTGTCAAGCATGATTTTAGCAGACGATAATTTTGCAACGATTGTTGTTGCTATTAAAGAGGGAAGAAGAATATATGCTAATATTCAAAATGTTATTGTATATTTACTTGCTTCAAATTTAGCCGAAGTACTTATTATATTTTTAGCGACATTATTTAATAGAACAATTCTTTTACCTATTCATTTATTATGGATTAATTTAGTTACTGACACAATTCCTGCAATAGCGCTTGGATTTGAAAAAGAAGAAAAAAATATAATGAGACAAAAACCAAGAAGTGCAAGTGAAAAATTCTTTACACCATTTTTAACTTTAAGAATTTTAATTCCTGGTATTATAAAAACAATAGTTATGTTTTTAATTTACTTCTTTGTTGAAGCAAGTTATGGTGCACAAATGGCAAGTGCAGCTGTGTTTACTTCACTCTCTATTATTGAAGTACTATTTGCCTATGTTTGTAGATCAGATAAAAGACCAGTGTTTAAAATTGGCTTGTTCTCAAATATGGTTATGGTACTATGTGTAATTGGTACTTTAATATTACAAGTACTTGTAATATCAAATCCTGTTACAGCAAGTTGGCTTAAGATTCCTTTAATGCCAAATCATGTTTATATCATGATAATAGTTGCATCTATTGATTGTGTGGTTATTTTTGAATTCGTAAAAGTTATACTTGCAAAGATGTTTCATAAAGTAAAATAGAATATGTGACATTTAAATATCATAATTAATAAAATATATGCATAAGCTATACTATAAAAGAAAGAGGGTATAGCTTATGTTTGATAATATACGAAATTTTATGCAAAGTTTTCTTGGAATGGGGAATAATACAAATAGAAGTAGGAGTTATCAAGGAAATAGATATAGGAGTTCTATGAATTACAAACTAATTCCTTTTGACCAAGCAAAGGATATGATTGAGAAAAATACAGTTTTACTTATGGATGTTAGAACTTCAAATGAATATGATCTTATGCATATAAAAAATGCTATTAATATTCCAGTAAATGAGATAGAGCAAAAAATACTTCAAGTTGAGCAAGATAAACCTTTAATGGTATATTGTTCAAGTGGTGCTAGAAGTAAAACAGCTATACAGATTTTAAATAATTTGGGATATAATAATATATATATGTGAGAATATAGACATCTTGCTACTTTTCCATATAAAAATATGTTAGAATATGGAGAAAATGGAAGAATCATATGATAACATTTAGATAGGAGGAAAAATGTTAAAACATATAAACGAAAATGAATTTGATGAAAACGTTATAAAAAACAAAGGAGTATGTTTAGTTGATTTCTATGCTACTTGGTGTGGACCTTGTATGATGCTTGCACCGGTTTTAGAAGAAATTGCAAATAGTAGAGCAGGTTATGATATATACAAAGTAGATGTTGATGAAAATAACGATCTTGCCAAGAAGTTAGATATTGATACTATTCCAACTATTTGTATATATAAAGATGGCAAAATTGTTGAAAGAAAAGTTGGATTTAGGAATAAAGAGGAAATTGTGGAACTTATTGAGAAGTATAGGTAAGTTTTAATATTTAAGTATAAAGTAAAGGGGCTGTAAAAAAGTCCAAAAAAATGAGTGAAAAAATTCACTCATTTTTTTGGACACCAAGCATTTTACTTAACTAATTGGTAAAAGTTAGTAGTGGAGGTACGTATTGTCAACTGGTGTTTATATAACTACATTAACACTAGTTTGAGGCATTGCAATTAAATTTAAAGTTAGAATATATTATAACAAAATGCGTGAAAAAATGATTATTGGATAAAAAGGCAAGTATGTAAAAAGCTTTTAATATATATTGTAAGTTAAAGTGTATTATTGTATAATATAAATAGAATTGCAATGGGGTGATAATAATATGGCTATAAAAATTGATCTTGAAGATTGGTTTGATTATGTTATATTAATGCGTGGTAAAGAATATTTTTTAGATGATAGGGTAATTGATTTAAAAAAAACAGGACTTAGATATAAAGCAAAAGTTTATGGTAGTAGATTGTATAATGTAAATATTATAGTTGATAAATATGACGAAGTAGTAGAAATGGAATGTGATTGTCCATATGCATGTGAAAATTATTGCAAACATATGGCAGCAACGGTATATTCCATTTTAGATGATAATTGTGAATTTGAAGAAATGCCAATTGATTATAAACAAATCATAAATAGGATACCAAAAAAAGAAATAGAAAAATTTTTAATTGAAAAACTTCAAAATTCTCAAGAACTTCAAGAAAATTTTAATGATACATTTTTTGAATATTTTCCAAAATTTACTAAAGAGTATTATTTAGAAATAATAAAAAAAGAAATGGAATATGCAATAAATAATTTTTCAAGTTTTTATGATGATTTTAATTATGATAATTACTATGACTCTTACGAAGATGAGGATAGCTATTCAAATACGGTATCAAAAGTTATAGAAAAATACGAAGTTGAAACTGTAAAGTGTATAACAAAAAATGATTTTCAAAGTGCGTATAATATAGCAACGGCTTTACTTGAAAGTTTACCTATAGAGAAATTAGAAAAAGTTTGTGAGTATTATGATAGTGTTATTGAATATGCTGTAAATGAATGTGTAGATGATTTTAAAAAAATATTAATGAAAGATAAAACAAAAAGTATGCAAAATATGATTTTTGAATATTGTCTAGCTATGTTAAAAGATGAAAATAAAGTAGGATTTCTTGATAATATGATAGGTTTTTTACTTGAAGATGAGATATTTGACTTAGATACATACCTTGATAAAAAAATAGAACTTTTAAAAGAAATTTTTCCAAAATTTAGAAAATATAATGGTATTAGTAATAATATACCTAAGTATGTAAAAAAACATGTAGAGTACTTAAATATGCTAGGCAGAGAAGATGAAGCTTTAATAGTTATAAAAGAAAATATTCAAAACCACGATATATTTGATATGTATATTGATATATTGTTAAAGGAAAAAAATTATGATGAAGCAATTAAATTATTAAAAGCTGAGATAAAAAAAGATGATGGATATAGATGGAAATATAACAAGTGGAGTGATGTGGATAAGTTACTAGATATTTATTCAAAATGTGGAAAAAAAGAAGAAATAAGAAATATTACAGAAAACATTATATATAATGAAAGAGTGGGAGATGTAGAGTATTTTAAAAAATTAAAAGAAACGTATACAGTTAAAGAATGGGAAGAAAGAAAAAAAGTAGTTATAAAGAACATTGAAAACTTAATAGGTAATTTTACTAGTGATACATTAAGAAGTTTATACGTTGAAGAAAAAATGTATGACAAATTGTTTATTTCAGTTATGGCAGTAGCTAATTATGGTACACTTTTAACATATGAAAGTTACTTAAAACCAGATTATGAAAAAATATTATTAGAAAAATACAAAAATATTGCTGATAGACAAGTAAAAGAATCAGGAAGAAGTAGTTATGAATATTTACAAGGAATTTTAATTCATATGAAGTCACTTAAACGGTGGAAAAGAACTTGTAAATAAATTAGTAGATGAATATATTTCTAAGTTTAAAAAAAGAAGGTTGATGGTTGATTTATTAAGAAGAGTAAAAGAATAGGTGATTAAAAAACGTATTTTTATAAAAAAATATATAATGGTTGATATAAGACTGATATTGAATGTAAATACAGTAACATATTTTTGTGTAGATTAAAAACAGAGAGGCGGGAATGTGATAGTATGAATTCAAGAGATGGAATAATCGGTTTAGCAATTGGGGATGCAATGGGAGTCCCAATTGAATTTAATCAGAGAGAAAAATTAATTAGAAATCCACTAATTCAAATGGTCGGATATGGAAGTCACGATGTTCCAAAAGGTAGTTGGTCTGATGATACTTCCATGACCCTTGCAACTATAGATTCAATATCTAAAAACTCCAAAATAGTACCTTCAGATATAGCAAATAATTTTATTAAGTGGGTGAGAAGTGCTAAATATACACCAACAGAAAAAGTTTTTGGTATTGGAAGAACAACATTACAAGCGCTTGCTAGATGTGAATTAAAGGTTAAAACAGCAGAAGAGGCAGGAGGTAATGGAGAAATGGATAATGGTAATGGTTCTTTAATGAGAATATTACCATTAGCATATTATTGTTATTCTAAAAAAATGGAAGGTGAAGAAATTTTAAAAGAAGTAAAAGCTGTTTCCTCCATAACTCATAGGCATGAGATAAGTATTATGGGATGCTATATATATGTATTATTTGCTATAGAACTTTTAAAAGGAAAAGGGTTTAAAGATGCATATAAAAAGATTAAAATAAGCAATTATTCGTATTTTTCAAATAATTGTATACATAAATATGATAGAATACTAAAAAATAATATAGCAAAATATAAAATTGACGATATAAGTTCACAGGGATATGTAGTAAGTACATTAGAAGCAACTTTATGGGTTTTATTCAATACAAAAAATTATAATGAAGCAATAATAAGAGCAATAAATTTAGGAAATGATACTGATACTGTTGGGGCTTGTGTTGGAGGTTTAGCAGGTATTAGGTATGGCTTAGATTCAATAAATGAAGTATGGAAAAAGAATTTATTAAAATATGAATATATTTATAGAATCTGTGAA
>OJON01000538.1_pt1 | contig 24764 bp, 22 predicted proteins | sample 1598031 | NCBI WGS metagenome assembly OJON01 (sample SAMN01915216, study PRJEB22387) | human gut metagenome | isolation source: stool | host: Homo sapiens | place: USA | reverse complement strand
ATGTTATTAAGCTACAACTATTTTTAAATGTTTATTTCAATTCCATCGTTTCCGATTATTAAATACGGATTATTTAACTTACTTATTTCACATTTAGTATCATAGTTCATATGCGTTGTTATTATTTTTTTATTAACATATTTTGACAATAACCAATTTATATTATCAAATCCCATATGTGAATCATGGTCACCTACTAGTTTTGATGTATCACAAAATATTACTTCACTATTTTTTATAATTTTTTCCACTCCCTCACACAGACAGCTATCTCCTGTAAAACCAATTTTTTTATTTTCCTTATCTTCAATAACAAATCCATAAGTTTCTGTTGTGTGTTTTACTTTATAACTTCTAATTATATATCCTTCCACTTTATCAAACTTATGGTTATTTTCTTTTATACCAATTATTTTAATATTTAATGTATCACAAAACTCTTCATAACTTTTAAAATTTGATAGATTAAGTATATCTTTTACCTTTCTTTTTTCACTATCGTTACAAACAATATATAATGGCTTTGATTTTTTTACATCTCTTTTATCAAATAAACTTAAAAGTACAAATGGTAAATCAAAAAAATGGTCGGCATGAAAATGAGTAATTAAAATACACTCAAGCTTTGAAATATCTATTTCTTGCCTTAATATTCCCTTTAAAGTTCCGTTTGGAATATCTATTAATATTTTATTATCGATCAAATAACAAGCACTGTTATCTTTGCTAAATATAGCCCCCGCTCCTATCATTTTTACATTCATATAATCACCTTATAAATATTTTACTATAAAGTATATTTTTTGTAAAGAAAAACCTAGAAGAAAATTACATCTTCCAGGTTTTGGATTACAGCATCACTTTACTTAACTTTGGTGACATAGGTACTATTTTTATCTTCTTATCTATATACTCTGATACAAAACTATATTGATGAGTCGATAAAATCATAAATCTCTTTTTGTCTCTATTACAATACTCTTTTACAAATTTAATCACATTTCGGGCATTTTCCTCATCAAGTGAACCTATTGGTTCATCAATACACACCAAGTCTGTATCCTCTAAATTGTACAAAGATCTTGCAAGTAAAGCACGCTGCATCATACCATTTGATAATTCTTTAGCAGAAACTTTTTTTAGAGAATCAACAGTGAATTTCTCAAAAAGTCCTACACCTCTAAGTATTTCAATCAATCTTTCAGAATCCCTATCAGCCTGATAGTCACCTAACGTAATTTCACTTAAAAGGTCCTGTGAGCCCAAACTAGAAGTATCATTAAAATATTTTATACTCTTAAGTTTCCATGTTGTCTCAGGAAGCCTATTTTCTCCTGAAATAATTTTAATTAGTGTACTTTTTCCTGTTCCACTTTTTCCTTCAAGAAGCGTCATTTCACCTCTTTTAAGTATAAAATTATTATCCATAACTAATCTAAAGCCTGTCACTGAATACTCGTAGTTAAACTTAGGAATTTCAAGTATATCTTTTGAATATTTTTTTCCTTTAATTTTCTCTTCTTCAAAAAATACATTCATAATATTAAAAAAAGTTTCCTCATACTTCATTTTGTACTCCCTTTTTTCACTTATTATGCGCCAAATTTGAGTTACTTCACTATTTATTGCAATAAGTACCGAAGAAAAGGCTGCACCTAATGCAATAGCAAAAGTAAGTGTACTAGAAGAAATACTCTTATTAGATATAATCATAGAAAAAACTACAGCTATAATTGAAACCGAAATCAAGAAAGATTTTAATACCAATCCAACATTTTTTCTTCTTCTTTCTTTCATAGTAAGATCCATATATTCTGAATTTACATATATTGCCTCCTTGGAAAGAAATTCAATGTGTTTATCAGATATAGGTTCTATCTCCTCAATATCACGTGTAACATTGCTTAATCTTTCTTGTACTTTACCGGCCTTCTTCCAGTATCTTGCACAAAGTTTAGATGAAATGATGGAAACTATAACACAAAGTATAGTTGATATAGCAAGAACCATGAAGAATAAAAATGGATTATTAAATTGAACTAATGCTACCTTAATAAGTAAAATTAAAGAAATGATAAATACTACTATTCCTGAGAAGAATTCTAAAGAATTGGAAAGATTCTCTACCCTCTTAAGAGTATAACTTGTTACTGTATCATTAATTACTCTATTTGATACATGATGTCTTCTTCCTTTTTCATCAACAGTTTCTACCTTTCCTCTAGTTTTACTTAGTATAATAGTCACTTTTCCTGAAAGAAAGTTCTTAACTTTAGGTTCAAGCATAGCATCATTTTCACTAAGTTTTACGGTGATAAATCTTGCTAAAGGATCTTTAAGAAAAAATATAGCTAAAAAAAGTAAAGAAAGTACTAAGTTTTCCATAAAATACAAAGATGCAAGCATAAGCATAAATGAACCTATTTGAGAAGCCAACTTTTCAAGTACACTTAGAAAGGTATTACTAGCAAGTCCAAATTTTAATTTTCTTGAGAGTTTAAAGAATTCATTAGATTTTTCTGCTACATTAATTAAATTTTTTTCATTCAAAAAAAATTCCCCCTTTTAAAATATTTTTTTAAAATATAGCACCTTATCACTTTTAATTATATCATATTTTATGACATCTGTAAATACAATAGAATACATAATATCGTATTGCGATTGACTTTAAATAATATATTGTATATAATGTATAAAATTGGAGGAAAGAACATGATTAATATAAAATTAAAAAAAATTAACAAAGAAGCTAAAATTCCTACACGTTCATCTAATCAAGCTGCAGGATATGATCTTTATGCATGTCTTGATAAGGAAAAAATAGAAATAAATCCTCACGAATCTATTAAAATTAACACGGGTCTTGCACTAGAAATTCCAGATGGATATTTTGGCGGAATATTCGCAAGAAGTGGTCTTGCTACAAAAGAAAACTTAAGACCTTCCAACTGTGTTGGTGTAATTGATTCTGACTATAGAGGTGAAATATTAGTGTCTCTTTTTAATGATTCTACTGAAAAAAGAATAATATCAAATAATCAAAGAATCGCACAGATTGTTATAATGCCTTATTTAGAAGTTTCATTTAATGAGGTAGATAATTTAAGCGATACTATAAGAAGTAACAAAGGATTTGGTTCAACAGGAAAATAATAATAGTATTATTTTAATTATTTAGTTTTAAACAATAAATGTATAAAAATTTATAAAAGACAAAGCCCAACTATGGTTCCATAAAATCATAGTTGGGTTATATATTATTTTTTCTTTAGAAAGTTCTTTTTTTCCTTGAAATTATATTAGTAAGTATAATAAAAAGAAGTGCAAAGCATAATATAATAGCCATATTAATAATTAGTGGTTTTAGTGTTTGAATGTTAAACTGCTCTATTGTTTTTAAAGCCTCATTAATACTTACATAATAATATGTTGGTAATAAATGAGCCATTTTTATCACTGAATCAGGTAGAAATTTCATTGGTACAAATACTCCACATATAAAACTTGAACCTAAAGCTACTACATTTACTATTCCATTTATTGCTCCTTTACTTGATACTAAATTTCCAATAAAAAATGCTATTGTAGTTGCACAAATTGTTAATACTAGAGAATTTATAATATATATAATTCCTTGTATTTTTGTCATTACATCTCCTAATATAAAAAAGCTTATAACAACATATAAAATCCATAATATAAAAGAATAACAACAATTTGATATCAACAATATTTTATTATGTTTTTTATAATTTGTACTGCTTACTATTATTCTTTTTCTTATTTTTTCATTATTAAAGCTACTTAATATTAAGCTAATAATTAACAATAAACATGACAATATGCTATAACTTGCAAAGTTGTAATAAAATGTTGCATTTGAAATAGTATTAGTATCTAATTTTGAAGTAATCTCTGTTTGAACCTGATCTGATAGTGTTTCATTTATTTTGCTAATCAGTTCATCTTCATTAGTAATATTTTTTTGATATATCTTTGCTACCTTAATATATCTTGACACAAGCATTTCTTCAAGTGAAGCCTGATAATCTCCTGTACTTTTTATTTCTAATTCTACATTTTTTCCTTCCATAAAATCCTTACTATAATTTTCTGGAATATATATAACGTAATTTACGTCTCTATAAAATAAAGCATCATTTATTTTTTCCTCGTCGGTTTTAATATCGACTATATTACTATTATCTGTTATATATTTTATAAAATCTTTTGTAATACCTTCATTCTTATCATAATTTACAATTAAAACATCTGGCTTAGTTGCTATAAAATTCATACTTTTTTCACTTGTTCTCATATTTGAAACACCAAATAAAAGTAACATTACCGTAAAAAGAATTACTGTTATTTTATTTTTATTTAAAATTTTCCAAACCGTCTTAAATACTGTCATATTTCTGCCTCCTTAAACTAAAGAATGATATTACAACGAGTATAAGTGCAAAAATAAGTAAACTTGCAATATTAAACCAATATCTATCTAATCTATCATAATAATACAATGAATAAAAACCATCTGTTATCATACTAGCTGGATTAATTTTGTTTATTATTGGTACGTTTTTATCAACAACATATTTCATCGTGATTCCCATCATTCCAGATAAATAACACCCTAACATTGTTAATGCAATCAAAATTCCTGTTTTGGTATTTTCACTAGCTTTAAATATTGTTCCAACAAAAGTTCCAAGAGCTAATCCTGCAAAACTTCCAACAATTGCAAGTAGCATAATTAACCCTGTATTACTTCCATAGTCAACTCCTAATACAAACAAAGTATATAAAAATAAGATTGCAAGTCCAATTAATTGCACTATATAACTTGCAAGTAAACTACTTAAAATAATTATACTTTTTTTAGTATGCGATACTGCTATCCTTTTTCCTTTATTAGACATATTTGCAAGGGTTTGATTTATTGATACCATACTTAACATTCCACCATATAAGCAAGTCATTGCTATAAGGGTGTAAAATTCGATCATGGTATAACTTAAATTACTGTTAGAAATATTTTTTAATTCTACATTATCTTCTTTAGCCATTTCTATTGCTTTATTATATATTTCATCATAGTTTAAATTATAATTTCCAGAAGCAATCTGTTTTTGGATTTGTGTTTCCGATAGTTGCTTAATAATATCACTTGTTTGTACGATTTCTTCTGCTACGTGTTTGAATACCGTTTCATCAATTCCATTTGTAACAAAAGTTAATACCGGCTTATCCTGTTTTAATTCCATGTATCCAATTATTTCACCTTTATTAAGAAGATCTTTTGCTTCTTCTTTTGTAGTATATTGTGTGTTAAATAATCTATCTTCATTATTTTCATCACTTAATTTTTCAAACGATGTCTTAAAAGCTTCATTGTTTTCAAATTCTTCATTTTGGACGATTGCTATATTTATAATATCCAATTTTTTACTATTTTCAATATTTGAAAAAGCTACTTTAAAAAGAGTTCCTAATATTATTGGAAAGGCAAAAGTCCAAAATATTAGCATTTTATTTCTAAGAAGAGCTTTTAAGGAATATTTAAAATTATGAATAAACATCTAATCACGAAGCTCCTTTCCTGTTAATTGTAAAAATACATCATTGAGCGTAGGTCTTTCAGAATAGATTCTATTGTAATTTATTTTCTCTTTTTTTAAGTATTCTATCATATCAACTAAATTATTTTTACCTTCTTTATATGTAATAAGTAAAATATTACTATTATATGTTACATCATCAACATTCTTTAATTCTTTAATCTTCTCTATATATACAGTATCTAATCTATTAACATCTACTGTAATTTTTTCTTCTATTTTAGCAAGTTCTTTTAATTCATCAATTGAACCTGATGCAATTATTTTACCTTTATCAAGAATAATTACCCTATCACAAAGTATTTCTACTTCTTCCATATAATGTGTTGTATAAACTATTGTAGCTCCATCATCTCTTAATTTTTTTATTCCATCTAATATATTATTTCTACTTTGAGGATCAACAGCAACGGTAGGTTCGTCTAAAAAAATTAGTTTTGGTTTATGTGCAATACCACAAGCAATGTTTAATCTTCTTAAAAGTCCACCAGATAGATTTTTAGGATAAAATTTCTTAAATTCCTCTAAACCTACTAATTTTATAGCATCTTCTATATATTTTTTTCTGGTAGATTTATCCTTTATGTATAATCCACAAAAATAATCAATATTTTCATATACAGTTAATTCATTAAAGACTGATACATCTTGAAATACTACTCCGATTTTTGATTTTATATCATATGCGTCAGGATTCATACTCTTACCAAATATTTTAATTTTGCCCTTACTAAATTTTAGTAGAGATAATATACAGTTTATAGTAGTAGATTTACCGCTTCCATTAGGCCCAAGTAGTCCTAGAATTTCTCCCTCATGTACTTCAAAAGATAAGTTATCTATAGCTTTTAATTCTTTGTACTGCTTTACCAAATTATTAACTTCAATAATGTTATTCATTTTTTTCCTCCTTCTGTGTTTTACAACATCAAATATAAAAATTACTTTTAAAAAAGATTTGGTAGTATTATGCCAAATCCTTTTCTTAGTTCTATAATATTCATTGGGGTGTAAATTACACCTCAACGATATTTTTAAGCAAAAAAAATTGAAATTAAACCATTCTTGCTATAAAATATTGTTGTCAAAACAAAAAGAAAGGATGATTTAATTATATAATAATAATACTATAAAATTGTTAAAATTACAAGGAAAAAATTTAAAAATTCAAAAAGAAGTTATTGATGATATTAATAATGAAGCTTACTTTTTTATCTCTAGAAAAATTAAGCCTTGCAAATGCCCTCATTGTAATACCATTAATAAACATATTCATGATTACAAAGATCAATATATTAAGCATTCCTCTATTAATGGCTTTAAAACTTTTCTTGTTCTTCATAAAGCTCGTCTAATTTGTCCTAATTGTTATCATAAGTTTTATGCCAATTATTCTGATATTGTTAATCCTAGATTTAGATGTTCTAATATTCTTTTCTTTGACATTATCAATACTCTTAAAGATACTTCTATGACTTTTGATGAGGTTGCTAATTCCTTTGGCGTTTCCTCTGGAGTTAATTGTTACCATGGACTTGTATGATTCCTTTAGAAATGCTGTTAAAGCTAAACTTAAAAGGGTTACAATTATTGCTGATAGATTCCATTATACTAGAATTGTTTCTAGAGCTTTTGATGAACTCAGAATTCAATTATGGAGAGATGCTAAAGGATTAAATAAAAATATCTGAAAACTTAAAACTTTCTTTACTTTTAAATATTAATTCTATGAAACCACAAAATATTCTTAAACTAGAAAAAAACTTAACTATACTTTTGACTTAAATCCTAAGCTTAAATATGCTTATCAATTATATCAATCTTTCATTAGAATAAAAGATGGTGGCACTTATCAAGAAAGAGTTAAAAGATTTCGTGATTTTAAATATAGTCAAATTTAAAAAACAGGTCTTTATATTACATAATACTTCAAATTTAATTTGGAGCTTTTGTTATGTCTATTTTGTTATTTATTTCTAAAAAATGGAGATGAATTTTTTAATTCATCTCCATTTACTTAGTCTCTGCCTTTTTTAGGATTTTTTACCCCAACTATTGACAAAGAACCCTTTTCTCATCATTTATTACATATTTTTATAACACTTCATACAAATTCCTTCATCAGAAAATTCATTTGCATATGTCCAACATCTAGGACATTTTACACCAGTTGCTTTTTCAACAACTACTTTCTTTTCATCTGATTTTTCTACTTCAAGTTCAGATACAATTGCAACTAATGCAATTTCTTTTTGATTATTCTTTACAAAATCATATTCTTCACCATTTGTATAAATAGTAATTTTAGCATCAAGTGCACTACCAATTTTTTTATCAGCACGTGCAGCCTCAACATCTTTTGCAAAACTTTCTTTTATATCAAATATTTTATCCCATTTTGCAATTAACTCATCATCTATATACATATCACTTTCTGATGGGAAGTCTTCAAGTAAAATACTTTCTTTCTTTTCATCCCTTGTACTCATAAAACTATATATTTCTTCAGATGTAAATACAAGAATTGGAGAAATCAAACGTGTAAGTGTATACAAAATATCATACATAGAAGATTGTGAACTTCTTCTCTTTTCATGATTTATTCTAAATGTGTATAATCTATCTTTTATAACATCCAAATATTTACTTGAAAGTTCTGTTGTACAAAATCTATGTATTTCGCTATATACTAAGTGATACTCATATGTACTATATGCCTCATTTATGTACTCAACTAGTTTATTTAATTTGTACATAATATATCTATCTAGCTCATCTCTATCTTTGTATTCAACGTAATCTGTTTTTGGATCAAAATCATTAGTATTACCAATTAAAAATCTTACGGTATTTCTTATTTTTTTGTATACTTCAGATATTTGTTTTAAAATATCCTTAGATAAACGTATTTCACTATGGTAGTCTGAAGATGTTGCCCATAATCTTAAAATATCTGCACCATATTCATTTACTATATCAAGCGGAGCAATTCCGTTTCCTAAAGATTTAGACATTTTTCTTCCCTCTCCATCTACAACCATACCATGAGTTACTACCTCTTTATATGGAGCTTCTCCCTTTGTAGCAACAGATGTTAATAATGAAGATTGGAACCATCCTCTATACTGATCATTTCCTTCTAAATACATATCAGCCTTTCCTTCAGGAAGTCCGTAATTTTCATTTAAGACTCCTACATGTGAAGAACCAGAGTCAAACCATACATCCATAATGTCTTTTTCTTTTATTAAAGTATCACATCCACACTCACATACATGTTTTTTACCTAATATTTCTTCAGGAGTTTTTTCAAACCATGAACCTGAACCTTCTTTTTCAAACATTTCTTTTACTTTAGAAATTGTTTCATCATTAATGTACTCTTTACCACATTGTTCACAATAAAATATTGGAATTGGTACACCCCATGTACGTTGTCTTGAAATACACCAATCACTTCTATCCTTAATCATATTAGTCATTCTTTCAACTCCCCAATCAGGATACCATTTTACATTGTGTATTTCATCTAATGCTTTTTGTCTAAATCCATCAATTGATGCGAACCATTGTGTTGTAGCTCTGTATATAACTGGTTTTTTACATCTCCAACAATGTGGATATTGGTGAGTAAGTTCTTTTGCTGCAAATAAATCATTAGTTTCTTCTAAATATTTAATAATCTCTTTATTTGCCTTAGCATAAAACATACCTTCAAATTTTCCTGCTTCTTTTGTCATATGACCATGTTTATCCACAGGTACAATTATTTCAATATCTTTGTATCTTTTACAGCATAAATAATCCTCATGACCATGACCTGGTGCTGTATGTACACAACCTGTACCTGCATCTAAAGTTACAAGTAAGTCTTTATCAGATCCTAGTATTACCCTTGAAGTTTTATTTTCTATTACTGGGTTTATGCAGATTATATTTTCAAGTTCATTTCCCTTAAATGTAGCAAGTACTTTGTATTCTTCTATATTTCCTATTTGCATTACTTCCTCTAGTAATTCTTTAGCTAAAACATAGTTTTCAGTTTTCCCCTCTTTTTTTCCTTCTACCAAAACATATTCAAACTCTGGATTTAAAGTTATAGCTTGGTTTCCAGGTAAAGTCCAAGGTGTTGTTGTCCATATTACTACATATGTATTGTCTAAAGATACATAGTTTTTAAATAAATCTTTATCATCTTGTACCTTAAATTTTACATATATTGATGTTGAAGTATCATCTTTATACTCGATTTCAGCTTCAGCAAGAGCTGTTTCACAATCACTACACCAATATACTGGCTTTAGATCTCTGTAAATGTATCCCTTTTTGTACATATCTCCAAATACACCTATTTGCTTTGCTTCAAAGTCTTTGTTAAGTGTAAGATATCTTTTTGATTTATCCCTATAATCTCCAAGTCCACCTAATCTTTCAAATTGTTTTGCTGTTCTTTCAACCGCATCTAAAGCATATTCCTTGCATATTTCTCTAAATTTAGTTATACCAACATCATCTTTAGTTATTTTTTTATCTTGTTGAACTTTCTTTTCTATTGGTAGACCATGTGTATCCCAACCTGGTACATAAGGTGCATAATATCCATTCATTGTTTTATAACGAATTATTATATCCTTTAAAATTTTATCTAATGCATGGCCTGCATGGATATCACCATTAGCATATGGAGGTCCATCATGTAATACAAATCTTTTACCAGTATTTTTATTTTTCTCTAGTGCTAAATAATATATTTTTTTATTAATAAAGTTATCAAGGATTGCTGGTTCTTTCTTTGTTAGATTTCCTCTCATTTCAAATTCAGTTTTAGGCAAATTTAAAGTTTTTGAATAGTCCTTTTTTTCTTCCATTTTTATATCCTCCTTAAAATTAAAAAAATATATAAAAAACGCACATACCTGTATACAAAGGTTACGTGCGAAACTATCTATACCTTATATATACAACATACCAACATATGTGTCCTTTATTACGTAAGGAATACGGCGACGCTTACTATTATTTCAGCTAGCAACTCGGAGATGATTTTCACTATAAGTTAATTTAACTAGGCTTTCACCGTCCCTAGCTCGCTTAATATTTGGCTTATAATTACTCGTTCTCGTCATAGTTTTTATATATTCTTTATTTCATAGCACTATTATATCACAAAGATTATGTTTTAACAATAGTCGATATCTATTTTTTATTTTAAATTATATTGCAGCTTTATATTTATTTACTTTATGAGTATATTATATCAATATTTTAAAATAGAAAATGTAAATGCTAGTGATAAAATAACAGTATATTTTTATCCAAATATTTATACATATATAATCAGTTTAAAGCAAAAATTTAATTAAATATATTTTTTTATAAAAAAATTAAATCTTCTTGGCTTTAAAACAAATGTTTGATATAATTGCTATCAATTAAAATATGAAATTAAGAGGTAATTGTAAATGGATAAATTAGGAAACAACAAAAATTACAGTAATAAGACTTTTGAAGATATCAGACATATTGATAAAAATGGAAATGAATATTGGAGTGCTAGAGAACTAATGAAAATGCTAGAATACAACAAATGGGAAAATTTTGAAAAGGTAATAAATAAAGCTAAGGACTCTTGTAAAAATAGTAATATTAGTGTAGTTGAACATTTTCCTGATACCAGGAAGTTGTCAAAACGTGCTAATAATGCAGAGGTGTTAATAAGAGATTATAAATTAACTCGTTATGCTTGCTATCTAATAGCACAAAATGGAGATCCAAGAAAAGAAGTAATCGCTCTTGCTCAAACATATTTTGCAATACAAACTAGAAAACAAGAAATTAGTGAAAAAGAGTATAGCTTATTAACAGAAGACGAAAAGAGATTTTATCAAAGAAATTTAACAAGAAAAGGTAATTATTCTTTAAATCAAACAGCAAAAAGAGCAGGAGTAAAAAATTTTGATAAATTCCATAATTCTGGATATAAGGGACTATACAATGGTGAAACTGCTGATGATATTGCAAAAAGAAAAGGATTAAGATATAGAGAAGATATTTTAGACAATATGGGAAGTGAAGAACTTGCGGCTAATTTATTTCGTATTACGCAAACTGAATCAAAGTTAAAAAGAGATAATATTTCTACAGAAAAAGAGGCAAATACCACTCATTATAATATTGGAAAAAATATTAGAGATGTAATTGCAAAAAATGGTGGAACTATGCCAGAAGATTTACCAACACCTAAAAAAAGTTTAAAACAATTAGAAAAAGAGAATAAAAATAATTTAGTAAAAAATATATAAAAGAATAAATTAAGATAACCATTTATCCTGATATTTCATAATACAAATTGTACATACTGACATTTAAATACAGCTAACCAATAAAATTAATACTTTAACAAAATACACTAGATAGACTTGTAAATACAAGTTTATCTAGTGGTAAATTAATACGTTCCAAAAAATGTTTTTTTTTACACTTTTTGGAACCAATAAATGTATTTTTTTACACTTTTTAGAACATATTGATTTTTTTACAACTTTTTTTAAGAAGTTCTATTTGATATGTATCATCTAAAATAGCCTCTTTACTTGCTTCTATAACCTCATCATACTCAATTTTTGAAAAGTCAATTTCATAACCACACTCAAGCATAAGTTCACGAATAAATTCACGTATGGCTCTTCCATTTCCCTCTCTAAAAGGATGTATTACATTAAGTTCTGTCATAAGATACGAAATCATTTTTATAAATTCATCAAAATTCATTTTCTTAAACTCTTCTAAATTTATTTTACTCATTACATTTTTTAGATTTTCTTCTATATATTCATACTGTGAAAAAACAAAGTTTTCTTTAATAATATTTTCAAGTCTATACATACCTGCAAAATCGTAAACATCACAAAAAAGATAGCTATGAATGAATTTAAGTCTTTTTTCATCAAATACTTTAGGAAATTCCACCTCATTAATAGTCGCAAGTTTAAAAGCAACCATTTTTCGTTCATACTTTTCCAATTTCTTTTCATCTTTAATATCTAGTTTATTTACAAGTACATCCGTACCTTTGTATGTATACCTTGAATTTATAACATCATACATATACTTCCCTCTTTACATATTCTTAAATTCATTTTTTATAATTTCTATTCCCTCTTGTTCAGTTATTTTATTGTCTAAAAAACTATTTATTAAATCTATATCACTTTTATCTAAATTCATTCCTTCAAAACTCATACTTGCTTTTATATTATTAACTATTTTTTCATTTTCATTTAATACATTATCCATATTTATCACCTTATTATATTACAATAAGTGGTATAGTTGTTTCTTTTTTAGTAAGTCCAGAGTGATTTCCTTTGGTATTTAGAGAATCTTCTATGTTTATTTTGTCGCATACCATAAATTTATCATTTACAACTATTCCTATATATTCACCTAAATTTTCTTTAGCCTTCTTACTTAAATTAGTATTTCCAAATATTTTATATTTTTCTATCTCTGATTTTTTTAATAAAATTACATCTTTATTAAATTCACTTAAAAATTTTTCTTCAAATTCTTCTTTTGCTTCATCTTTTACAAAGAAGCTTATCATTCTTGTATCTATACTTGGAAGAGCATAAAAATATTTAGTATAATCCGTATTTTGATTTAAGTACATCATACTTACCATATCAACTTGTCCATGATCAGCTATCACAATTATTTTTACATCATCATTATCGTTCTTTATAAATTTTATACCCTCTTCAACTTCAGATATTATATTTTTAACCTCTTGACTATTTACTCCATACATATGAGAGGCAGCGTCAAGTCCATCAATATATAAATAGCTAAAAGACGTATCTGAATTCTTTAGTTTCTTAGACATATTCATAAAACCTTCTCTAATAGAATAAAAGCCATGAGTATTTGCTTTACTACCTGAGAACATTTTAGAATAACTAGATGCTATTACTTCCCTAGGCATTGAAATATTAACAGTAGTATTTAGTTTTTCAAATATACTTTCAAATTCAAATACTTCCTTTATATTAATTCCTTTATCTTCAACTTTTTTCCCTGTTTTTCTTTCAACCATAGGAAGTGGACAGTAATTTAAGTTTTTGCTTCTTAAATACTGCCACCATCCAAAAATTCCGTGTTCTGATGGATATTTTGCACTACATACACTTGTAAGTACACATGCTGTTGAAGTTGGATTTACTGTTCTTATACCTGTCCTTAAATTTTTCTTTAATATTGAACTATCAGTTAATTCATTTACCTTATAATATCCAAGTCCATCTACAAGAACGAGTAATACTTTTTTGCTATCTCCTATGTATTCTTCTAACCTCTGATACTTTTCTTTTTGAATTTCTTGTTTTACTCCAAACTTACTTGATAAATATTTTATTAAATCTACTATATCTATATCATTATAACTAGTATCTGATAGATAATTATTTAATTTTTCTATATTTTCTTTTAAATTTTGCATAATAACTCCTTTTTACTTAATACAAAATGTTTATTATTGTTAACTATTAACACAAATATTTTATATATTTTTAATATATATGTCAATACTAAAAAATAAAGTTTCACGTTTTTGATATATAAAATTTGGAAAAATTTCACGTTTTTGATACATATAATTTTAAAAAGTTTCACGTTTTTGATACATATAAATAAAAAATGAGATGATTTTTCTATTCATCCCATTTCATATATTTACTTAATGCTTAAATTTGCACTGTTAAATCTACCAATAACCCTATCTTTTCCAAGTATTTTCATTATTTCATATATATCTGGTGTATTATGCCTATTTGTAACAGAAGTCCTTATTATATCTGAAAAATCTGCAATACTTCCTACAAAATTATCTGGATTTTCTTTATACTCCTTCATATTAGTACAAAATCCAAGATTATTTGCAAGTTCCTTCATTCTGCTAAACCAAGTATCCTTATCATCATTTTCGTTATATATACTAGAATATTTCTCTATTACATCTAAAATAACTTCTTTAGTCAATTTATCTGTAATTCTAAAATCATATCCTTCTTTTATATCTTCTTTAAAATATTCATCAAAGAAATAAAAGAAAGTAGGTATAATGTCTTCCCATTTATATATATCTTTACGTATTTTTTTTGCTCCATCTCTTTCTAAAGCAAAGATTTTTTTACTATACGCCTCATCTTTAGAAATCAGGTTATATACTTCTTCATTATATTTTTTTGCCCAATCAATAACAGCATTTAATACTTCATCACTATTCATTCTTGATATTACTTCTTTTGATACGTCATTTAATTTTACATTGTCAAATAACGCACCTGAAGTATTTATCTTTTTTAATTTAAGCTCAAATAAATCATTACTCCCATTTTTATGAGCTCTTTTCCAGTTTTCAAAGTCTGAATTAATTAGAGTTAAAAGATATTCATTTACTGATTCTACTGGATATCCTGCTTTTAAGAAGTATGATACAGCAGCTTCACTATCTTTTCTTTTACTAAGCTTTCTCTTAGATGTACCATCCAATTTCATTATACTTGGAATATGTACAAAGACTGGTGCCTTAAATCCCATAGCATAGAATAACTCTAAATGAATAGGAACTGAAGATACCCATTCTTCTCCCCTTATAACATGTGTTGTTCTCATAAAATGATCGTCACAAACATGTGCAAAATGATAAGTTGGAAGTCCATCAGATTTTATAATTACTATATCTTGGTCATTTTGCGCTATATCAATTTTTCCTTTTATACCATCTTTAAAACTTACTTTTTTTAAGTGAGATCCATTTGATCTAAATCTTAAAATATATTTTTCTCCAGCTTCAATCCTTGATATATATTCATCAACTGATATATTTCTACATTTTGCATATACTGAATAATACCCAGGTACAATTTTATGTTCTTCTTGATAATCATGTGTCTTTTGTAACATTTCTGGTGTACAAAAGCATGGATATGCAAGTCCTTTTAAAAGTAAATGTTTTGCACAAATTCTATATATTTTTTCTCTCTTACTTTGAGTATATGGACCATAATCACCAATTTCTTTTCCTTCTTCAATAACTCCCTCATCTGGTGAAATATTAAATTCTCTCATTTGGGTAGTCAAGTCTTTTACACTATCTTTTACTTCTCTTTTTCTATCAGTATCTTCTATTCTAAGAAAAAATACCCCACCTGTTTGGTTTGCAAGTTTTTTATTTATAAGTGAAGTAAACAAAGCTCCAGTATGCAAAAATCCTGTAGGAGAAGGAGCAAAACGTGTTACGCAGGCTCCTTCTTTTAAATTCCTTTCAGGATATCTTTTTTCTAAATCTTCTACAGTTTCTGTTACATCTGGAAATATTAAATTTGCAAGTTTCTCATATTTTTCTTTTAAATTTTCATCCATTTTCAATCACCTTAAATATTAATTTCTATTTTTATCTAAATCTACATCCATTAATATTGGAAGTATCATTGGTTGACGTTTTGTTTTAGAATATACAAAACGCATTAAGTTATCTCTTAGATTTGATTTTATATTAGACCATTCACGAATATTTTCTTTATCACATCTATCAAGTTCATCTTTTGCAACTTCTTTTATCTCTTCCATTAAGTCTTCACTTTCTCTTACATAAACAAATCCACGAGTTACTATATCTGGTCCTGAAATTACTTTTGCAGTTTTTCTATCTAGTGTTACAACAACTATTATAACACCATTTTCAGATAATAATTGTCTATCTCTAATTACAATATTTCCAACATCACCAACACCAAGTCCATCTACAAGTATCATACCAGATGGTACTTGAGTTGTAATTTTAGCATCATGCTTTCCAATTTCAAGAGTTCTACCATTTTCCATTATAAATATATTTTCTTTTGGTGTACCTGTTTCAACTGCAAGTTCACCATGCATTTTTAAAAATCTATACTCACCATGAACTGGCATAAAATATTTTGGTTTTACTAATGATAACATTAATTTTAATTCTTCTTTGCAAGCATGACCTGATACGTGTACATCTGCAAGTTGATTGTATATAACTTCAGCACCTAATTTTTCTAGTTCATCAATTACTTTATCAATTGATTTTTCGTTACCAGGTATAGCAGATGATGAGAAAATTACTAAATCATCTGGTGTTATTTGAACTTTTTTGTGCTCACCTGCTGACATACGGCTAAGTGCAGACATTGGTTCACCTTGTGTTCCTGTTGTAATTATTAATAATTCTTCAGGATTATAGTTATTTATTTTATCTATATCAATAATAGTTCCTTCTGGTACCTCTAAATATCCTAGTTCTTGTGAAACTGCAAGAACATTTACCATACTACGACCAACAACTGATACTTTTCTGTTACATTTTACAGCAGCATTCATTATTTGTTGCATTCTGTGTATATTTGATGCAAATGTTGCAACTATTATTCTTTTTTTACAGTTTGTAAATATTTTATCAAATTCATGTCCTACTATACTTTCTGACATAGTATATCCGTCTCTTTGAGCATTTGTACTATCAGACATTAAAAGCGTTACCCCTTCTTCACCAAGTTCTGCAAGTCTTGCAAAATCCATTGGTTTGCCATCTATTGGTGTATAATCCACCTTGAAATCTCCTGTATGTACTACTGTTCCAACAGGTGTCTTTATTGCAAGTCCTGCTGAATCTGCAATTGAGTGTGTCATTCTTATAAATTCTACTTTAAAGTGTTTTAAAGCTATAACGTCACGTGGTTTTACACATTTTAGCTTTGTACTTTTTTCTAAGTGATGTTCTATCAATTTTGCTTTAATTAGTCCTAATGTTAATTTTGTTCCATAAATTGGTACATTTATTTTCTTTAAGAAATATGGTATTGCACCTATATGATCCTCATGTCCATGAGTTATAAATAAAGCTTTTACTTTATCTTTATTTCTTTCTAAGTATGTTATATCTTGAATTACTAAATCAACACCTAACATATCATCCTCTGGAAATGCAAGTCCGCAGTCTACGACTATTATTTCATCTTTGTATTCAAAAACAGTCATATTTTTACCGATTTCATTCATACCACCTAGTGGAATTATTTTAAGTTTAGCATCTGTGAATACAGCCAGTTTAGATGATTTAGGTACAACAGGTTTTGTATCCATATTTAAGAATTCAACATTTGGTCCCTTTTTTAATAATTTCTTCTTTGTATCCTTTACTAACTCTTTATTATTTAATACATCATTTTTATCTTTTCTATTTGTTCTAGGTGTTCTAGTTGTTTTATTACCTCTAGAACTTGAATTATTTCTTTTTGTTAAAGGCGCAGTTTGCCCCTTTCTTTTGTAATCTTTTTTGTCTTCCATTAAATTATTATTCCTCCTTTAATATTTACTTTTCAATTTACCTTAACCACGATCAATATATATTATAGTATTACTACTATTATATTCTAAAATATAATTTTAACACGAACTCAATATACATAGCTTATATTATACACCGAAAATAAAAAAAAGTCAAATTAGAAAATTGTCTAATTTTGACTTATAACAAAAATATAACTATTTTTCTATATACTTTTTATAGCATTTTCTGCATACTGCTTTATACATTTCATTTCCACCAACAACTATTTTATCACCGTCAATTATTGCTTTTCCATCTTTATATCTCATATTTATAGTTGCTTTTCTTCCACATTCACATATTGTTTTTATTTCTTCAATTTTATCTGCTATTGCCATTAATTCCTCTGAACCTTCAAATAATTCGCATTTAAAATCAGCCCTAAGTCCATAACATATAACTGGAATTTCTAAAAAGTCTACTACATCTGATAATTCGTTTACATGTTTTTTAGTTAAAAAATTACATTCATCTACTAGAATACAATTTGGCTTTTCAGATAAAGATGATACATATTCATAAATATTAGTATCTTCATTTATTATATATGCCTCCCTTGAAATACCAATTCTAGTTGTAACCTTTCCAACTCCATATCTGTTATCTATACTTGGAACCATAAGCAAACATTTTTGGTTCCTTTCCTCATAATTATATGCAACTTTTAACAAATCAATTGATTTACCAGATCCCATTGTTCCATATCTAAAATATAACTTTGCCATATATACACCTCTTTATTAATAATTTTTTATCTATAATATTTTAAGAAAATATCCTAAATTTTCTTTGAAATTATCCCAAACTTCGAAAATATCTATTACAAGTGGTTGCATTTTTTCCCAGTTTATTTGATAAGAATAAGCGTGTCTATAAAAATGTCTAAATGTAGCGTATTCCCTTAGTTTTAAATAAAGTTTTTCATCAATAACTCTTGTTCTACAATTATTTGAATTAAGCATTTGTAACAATAGTTCCTGATGTGATTTATTACCATTAGGTACATGTTTATCAATATTTTTAGCAATTATACTAAAAATATTTTCTATGCCATTATAAAAAGAGTGTAATATACTTGCAAGTATAGTGGTATCGAACAAATCAGGATCGCATGTTTTTAATCGCTCAAAAATTACTTTATACTCCAAAAATAATCTATCAATTTCTGTAATTTTAAACATAATTTGTTCTTTTATTATTTTATCATCCAACTTTAAGTAAACCTCCTATTTTTAATAATATTTGTGAAAATCCATTTTGTTCATCGTCTAAATCAATAAGATCAAATTCATTTTCTAGCTCAAATAACAAAATACTAGCTACTTTATAAAATTTATCTTGACTTAATCCTCTAACGGCTATATCTATATCAGAATTTTCATTATAGTTTCCATTAACAAGTGAACCAAATATAAATATTTCTTTTGAATTATTTTCCTTTAGAATTTTTATTGCTTTTTTTATATCTCTTTTATATGAGATTGGCAAATTTTCTAATATAACCGAGAATATTAGACATACTAAATTTTTTCTTGTGATTTCAAAAAACTATTCTTTACCAGAATTCAATTTCCTTATTTCTTTAGCATTTTTATCAGATACAACTTTTTTTCCTGTCTTTCTTTCTAATTGTTCTCTCGCAACTCTGGCTATATTTCCCCCTTCTATGACAGAGTCTTGTGCTTCCATAAATCCTTTTTCTTTTTTACTTTTTGAAATTTCTGTAGAAGATGTTTCTGCTAGCATATTAAGTACTAATTCCATATTAGTCATATTATCTGGTAAATTTTCCTTTTTTAAACCTTTTAAATTTTTATATTCTTTTACTGAATGTCCACTCCAAGCCTGTGTTAAAATATTTGTTAATATTGCAAAATCTTTTGCCTCGCTTATTCCTTTTTCTTTTAGTTCATCCGTAAATTCCTTTCTTATATCTATTGTTTTTAACCTTTGATTTATCCATTCTTCTGAATATCCTTTTTTTCTGTATATATCTAATGCTCTATTTATTGCTATTTCTGGATCATATGCTTCATCTATTCGTTCTTTTCCTACTTGAGCTAACCATAGTTTAAATGGTTCTGCTTTTTTAGATGGTATTGATTGAATTAATCTTAAAATTTTCTTTACATCCATTACATCAGTATTATAATACTTTCCATCAGATGATTGCATTTTCAGTTGGTAACAATTTGTTACCAACTCACTTCCTTCCTTATTTAATCTCATTTTTAATGTTTTCCAATATTTTCTACCTGACTGATAATCATTATCTGTTAAAACTGCAACCACATCTACGACCGAAAAATACCATTTTTCTTTTTCTTCATCCCATTTTGCTCTAATTTTTTTATCTTCAAATAATTTTAATTCATTATTTTGCTCCATGATTACCTCTTTTTCTCAAATGTCTACTATTTCTAGACATTTGGATTTCTAATTTATTTTCTACATTTATACCATATTTTTTAATCTTTTTCAATACTTTTGCGAAACTTTGTTCTTACTTTTTTTATCTTTGAATTTTATCATTAATTTTGCATGATTTTTAGTAAAAAAATAAAGTCCTAAAAATTCACTTTTAAGACCTTGTTTTTTATTTACTTAAATTTCTGTATCCACTCATTTATCTTAAATTTGTCCGATATATTTATCAAGAATCGCAATTTCCAGCTGTGCTATTATTATTTTATTAATAGATGATAATTTTATACACAAAAGAAGAAGACAACCTCAAGCTGCCTTCTAGTTGCTTTAACACTTATTTATTAACCCTTTCGTAACCTTTTAGAAAGGAGACAAATGGCAACAAACCATTTTGTCATAGCTTAATAAGGTTCCATTTTTATGTATCTCTAAATGAAATTTTAAATTATATATATATTATTAGTTATATCTTATGCCTTTGTTCCACATTCTGGGCAAAATTTCGCATCTGAATCAAGCTTATTTCCACAATTTGTGCAGAACTTAGCTTCTACTTTTTTCTCACCACATTCTGTGCAGAATTTACCATTATTCTCAGCTCCACATTTAGAACATTTCCAAGAACTATTTTGTGGTTTTTCCTCTGCCACCTCAGGTGTTGCTGGAGCTTCAACTGGAACTTCTGGTTTTACAGGTGTTTGAGCTTTTGTAGCAGCATCTTGTTGTGGTGTCATTGGAGCTGCACCATTTCCATTTGCAACGCCACCAAAAGCATTTCCACTTGCCATATTCATCATACCTATTCCCATAAATCCATTTGCTGCACCATTTGAATTACTAGCAGCATTTTGAACAGCATTTGCGTATGCACCAGTCATTACACCTTGTTGTTGATATGCATCTCCACCAATTTCGTAATTATCAATTTTCTCTTTAGATTTATCATCTAAAGTTAGACTTTCAACAATAAATGAAACAAGTGAGATACCTCTTTTTCTAATTGGTTCGTCAAATACATTTTCATCCATTATTTTCTTTATTTCATCAGTTTTGTTTGGAAGTTCAAGTACTTCTATTTTATATTTATCACTTCCTAAGCTGTTCATTACATTAGAGAACGCTCCTATAACTTCAGATCTCATTTGTTCTACTAAATCAGCTTTTCTGTATACATCAGCTGTTCCAGCTATTTGTGACATAAATAAGAATGGATCTGAAATTCTAAATGTATATTTACCAAAACATTTTACTTCAACACTCATTGCAAGATATGAATTAGTTCTTGCATTCATTATTGGATGGCCCCAATCTTTATATGGTACTGGAGCTGGTGTTCCAAACTTGTTATCTAATATTTCTTTTATATTGAAGAAAAATACAGCTTGTTGTTTAGCTGTTGCACCATTATATGTAAATCTTTGCCACATCTCTTTAAACATTCCACCAAATTGTCCTGCAAATAGTGATGGTGTTGATGAATCACTAAATGTATATACACCTTCTTCTGCAGATGCATCTACAATTCTACCATTATCATATATAATAGCACATTGTCCAGGTCCTACGATAACAGTACTTCCATTTGAAATAACTCCATTTGGTGTAGTCTTTTTTACCATTAATACATCATTTGGCATATTTTCACATCTTATTGCCTCTTTCCATTGATCATGTAAAGTAGAGCCTACTGCTCCTACCGCTGCTTTAATTAATCCCATTTTTATTCCTCCTTAAATTAATTAAGGACTAAGCTAAATAACTTAGCCCTTATTTTTTTATTTATTATTTTATTCCTTCAAGTCCTGAAAGTACCCAATCATGTTCACCTGTTGTTATAACACTTCCACAATATTCACATTGTCCTGCTGATGTTATTTCAGTTGGTGCTCCACAATTTGGACAGTTAGTTGTTGATTTGTTACTTGTTCCGGCATGAGTTTTTACACCATTTTTTCTTACAAATGTAAGTTTATATTTCATATGCCAATCTGTATTTTTATTTCCTTCAACAACTTCCTTAGTTGTAGCATCTATAATGTAGTCTTTCATAACAGCTTTTAAGTATACTTCAACCATTTCTTTATCTCCATCTACTTTATGGCTCATTAATTCTGCTGATTCTACTGCAACTCTTTCTATCATATTTATCCTATTATTATTAATATATTCTTGTAACTGTGCATTATGTTGTTCAAATAATTCATTTGACTCAAATGGTCTAATAATTTTCCAATCTCTTGCTGTCCATGCTGCTTGTAATTTAACAAAGACATCTTTTGTCCAAGATAAGAATTTTTCTTCTGAGAATTCTGGATCAGTCTGTCTAATTTCATCTGCAATACCTTTTGTATTTGTTTTTATTGATGAATTTGAAGATCCATTTGCTAAATCATTCAATATATCTCCAACTTTATTTAAATCAGTCATATCTTTTAAGTTATTTATTTTTCCTTTAGATTTACCAACTGCAAATACAACTATTCCTATAGCTACAATTGCTATCAAAAGTCCCCATATTGAACCTCCATCACTACTAGAGCTTGAGTGTGAACTTCCAGAATACGAAGAACCTGAATAGCTAGAAGAACTACTAGAATGTGAACTACTAGATGATGATCCACTATCGTATCTGTTTATGTTTCCAACATCTGCAAATATACAAGTTGATACTGATATAATGGTAACAAGCATAAATGCTGCTACAACCTTTAATACGTTTTTCCTTTTCATTTTTTCCCCCTATACAAAAACTGTGACAAAATACAACAGTAATTTTATCTATTATAGTATATTATATTTTACTCTTGGTGTCAATTGATATATATTTTTTTATTATTTTTTTGTACCTTGCTTGCATATAAATAAATCTCCCAAGCAAATAAATTTACTTGGGAATATTTTATATAATTATTTTAAATTAAAGAATGCTTTTTTACCTGCATACTCAGCTACAGATCCTAATTCTTCTTCGATTCTTAATAATTGGTTATATTTACATACTCTATCAGTTCTTGAAGGAGCACCAGTTTTAATTTGTCCTGCATTCATAGCAACAACTAAATCTGCAATTGTTGTATCTTCAGTTTCACCTGATCTGTGAGATACTACAGCTGTCATTCCAGCTCTATTTGCCATAGATATAGCATCTATTGTTTCAGTTACTGTTCCTATTTGGTTAAGTTTGATAAGGATTGAATTTGAAACTTTCATATCAATACCTTTTTGTAATCTTTTTGTATTTGTAACAAATAGATCATCACCTACTAATTGAATTTTATTTCCTAGTTTTTCTGTAAGTAATTTCCATCCTTCCCAATCTTCTTCAGCAAGACCATCTTCTAAAGATATAATTGGATATTTAGATGCTAAATCTTCCCAGAAAGCAACCATTTCTTCACAAGTGTACATTTTGTCTGATTTCCAGAAATAGTATTTTCCTTCTTCACCTTTTTTCTTAGCTTCATCATACATTTCAGTCGCAGCAGCATCAATTGCAATTTTAAAGTCTTCTCCTGGTTTGTATCCTGCTTTTTCAATTGCTTCAACTATTACTTGTAAAGCTTCTTCATCTTTAGATAGATTTGGAGCAAATCCACCTTCATCTCCAACTGAAGTTGCAAGTCCCTTTGATTTTAATACTGATTTTAAGTTATGGAATACTTCAGCACACCATCTAAGAGCTTCTTTGAAACTTTCAGCACCTATTGGCATTATCATAAATTCTTGGATATTAACACTATTGTCTGCGTGTTTACCACCATTTAATATATTCATCATTGGAACTGGTAAAACTTTAGCATTTACACCACCAAAATAGTTGTATAAACTTACTCCTAAAGCTTCAGCAGCTGCTCTTGCTACAGCAAGTGATACACCTAGTATAGCATTTGCACCAAGTTTTCCTTTATTTTCAGTACCATCAAGTTCAATCATTGCTTTATCTATTTCAACTTGATCTAAAGCATTCATTCCTTCTATTTCAGGAGCAATAATATCATTTACATTATCTACTGCTTTTGTTGTACCTTTTCCAAGATATCTTGATTTATCTCCATCTCTTAATTCTACTGCTTCAAAAGCACCAGTAGAAGCACCAGATGGAACTGCAGCACGTCCTACAAATCCTCCTTCTACAATAGCCTCAACTTCTACAGTTGGATTTCCTCTTGAATCTAATATTTCTCTTGCATAAATAGATTCTATTTCTAAGTATTGTTTCATAAAAAATTCCTCCTTATTTTTATATTATATATATTAACTATAGCAAAACTATAGCAAATAACAAATTAATTAATAGA
>OJON01000535.1_pt1 | contig 24891 bp, 17 predicted proteins | sample 1598031 | NCBI WGS metagenome assembly OJON01 (sample SAMN01915216, study PRJEB22387) | human gut metagenome | isolation source: stool | host: Homo sapiens | place: USA | reverse complement strand
CCCGCCACACTGCCGCTCCCAGCGCAGGCGACAGCCCGCCCCGAGCGGCCGGGACCGGTTCCGACAACACCTCCGGTTCCGCCCGCCACTCTTCTCCGCCACGCCGTTTTCCGAACTGCCGTCGCCGAAAAACAGACGCCCGACAGTTTCGCTTCACAACCATTCCACAAATCAAGGGCAACGAAAAAGAAATGAAAGGGAAATGGCAAATCTACCAAACGAAACACGACTAAAAATTAAAATTTTTTATTTGCAAAAAAAATCATCCGATTTTGTTTTTTAATAAAATAAGTTTAATTTTGAAATGTATTCGAAACACAATCGAAACACAAACAAGTTATATTTGAAAAGTTTTTCAGACAGAAGCGACACGGTAAACAGATGGTTACCATATATATAATGGAAGATGCGAAGGCCGGCAGGGCCGCAAACGGAGACTTCGGGACGGAGTCCCCGACCGGGTCTTTCCGGGCCTTCGAGGTGTCCAAACAACCGGATTTACAAAACGCGGACAAATAAAAAAATTATAATCGAAGAACTTAAAATGAAAAACGTATTAAAGTATCTGTTACTGGCACTCATCGCCGTCTCGCAACTCTTCGCCTGCGGCGGCAGCGATGACGAAAAGACCCCCGCGGATAATTTCGACGTGCAATTCACGGTTCCGGGGTCGGTAGACGTCACCGAAGGCGGCGAGTGCACTTTCGCCGTAAGTGGGGGGGGGAAATCGCCCCTGACCACAGACACATTCATTCTTGAGTCGGACGCAGGCATCTCCTACGTCTGCCCCATCGTCAACACCTCTTCCGACAGTTTCACCGTACGCCTGGCCGACGGGTGTGAAACGGGTTACTACAAAGTCTTCGTCAAAAGAGACGCGCGCAAAAAATCGTTCGGAAGAATCTACATCAACATCGTCGAAGACATAGATTTCAAACCGGATGCAGGCACCACGGTCTACGGGATCGTGTCGTCGGCCGGCGTCGGCGTGGAGAACGTCGTGGTCTCCGACGGCGCGGAGGTGACCGTCACGAACGAGAAGGGCATCTACCAGCTCAAATCGGCCAAAAAGTGGGGATATGTCTTCATCTCCGTCCCGAGCGGCTACGAAGTTCCGTCCGTCGGGGTGCTCCCGCAGTTCCACCGCGCGCTCAAAAACAGCGCCGACGTCGTCGAACGGGCCGACTTCAAGCTCGAAAAGGTCGACGGACAGGACTCCTACAAGATCTTCATGCTGGGCGACATGCACCTCGCCAACCGAACGGGCGACCTGGGACAGTTCGCCCAGTTCACCTCCGACCTTACGGACTACATGACCCGCCACAAGGGCGAGAAGATGTATGCGCTCACCCTCGGGGACATGACCTGGGACCTCTACTGGTATTCGAACAGCTACTATTTCCCCCAGTACCTGAACACCGTCAACAGCCAGATCAAGAATCTGCAGATCTTCCACACCATGGGCAACCATGACAACGACTTCCAGACCAGGTCGGACTACGATGCGGCGGTCAAATATGTGGATCAGATCTGCCCGACCTACTATTCGTTCAACATCGGCAAGGTCCATTACGTCGTCATGGACGACATTGATTGCAGCAGCTACGACGGGAGCACTTCCCGCAACTATGTCAAGAGCCTCTCCGCCGAGCAGCTGGACTGGCTGGCGAAAGACCTGTCGTACGTGGCCAAGACGACCCCCGTCGTCGTTGCCATGCATGCGCAGGTGTTCTATCCGACCACATCGGGATTCAAGATCGACCACGATCAGGTCAACACCCTGCGGCTTTTCGACATCCTCGACGGATATACCGTCCGCTTCGTGACGGGGCATACCCACAAACTTTTCAACGTGACGCCCGACGCTCCGATCGTGGACGGGCATAACTTCCGGGAGTATAACTCCGGCTCGGTATGCGCTTCGTGGTGGTGGTCCGGCAACCTCACGCCCGGAATCCACATCGGAACCGACGGAACTCCGGGCGGCTACGGCATCTGGGATGTCACGGGAACCGATTTCCAATGTCTCTACAAATCGACCGGATGGCCCGAAGAGTACCAGTTCCGCAGCTACGACCTGAACAACGTGCATTTTTCGATGGCCGACGTTCCGCTGATGCCTTCCGACATCTCCGCTTCGGTCAAGAACGCCTATATGCAATATGTCAACGCCTATCCGCAGAACAACGACAACGAGGTGCTGATCAACATCTGGAACTGGAATTCGGACTGGACGTTGAGCGTCGTCGACGAAAACCGCAAGACGCTGCCCTACACCGAAGTCTGGGCCTACGACCCGCTCCATATCGCGGCGCTCTCGGTCAAGCGGTTCAACAACGCGGGACTCAAGTCGACCCCGTCGTTCATCACCGACAAGTTCACGCACTTCTTCAAGGTGAAGGCGGACGATGCGGACACCGACCTTGTGATCACCGTCAAGGACGAATTCGGAAACGAGTGGACCGAAAACATGCAGCGGCCGAAAGCATTCTCCACGGATGCCTACCGACGCAAGTGATTTTCGCTACATACCCAACCACAATCATCATTTACTAACCAACAAACACAGATCTTATGAGAGTATTAAGACCACTGGTTCTATCTCTTCTTCTGGTATTGGGAGGGGGAATAACAGCCCTTTCGGCCCAGAACAGGGAGGTGTCGGGAAAAGTCCTCGACGCCAATCAACAGCCGCTCGTGGGTGTAGCCGTTCTGGTCGATGGTACGACCAAAGGCGTCACAACCTCTGAAAACGGCACCTTCAAAATCCAGGTTCCGTCGGGAGAAGCCGTTCTCCAGGTCACCTGCCTGGGTTACCTGCCCCAGAAAGTGACGGTTCCCTCAAGCCGGAACAGCATCACGATCTACCTGCAAGAGGACGCCATCATGCTCGATGCAACCGTCGTAATCGGCTACGGCACGCAGAAAAAAGTCAACCTGACCGGCGCCGTTGCGACCGTAGGGAGCAAGGAGCTCGAAAACCGCGTCACCCATTCGCTGGGCAGCATGTTGCAGGGTTCCGTAGCGGGTCTCAACATCACCACCTCCTCGGGTAAACCCGGCAGCACGCCGGCGATAAACATCCGCGGCGTCAACTCGATCAACTCGGCCGACCCGCTCGTGCTGATCGACGGCGTGGTGGGCGACCTGAACCGCGTCAACCCCAACGACGTGGAGTCGATCTCGGTCATCAAGGACGCTTCGGCGGCAGCCGTCTACGGCGCCCGCGCAGCCTTCGGCGTCATCCTGGTCACCACCAAGAACGGCTCGGCCCAGGACGGCAAGGCGACGGTGCGTTACAGCGGCCGTTTCGGCTGGGAGGAGGCCACGACCTCGACCGACTACGAGAACCGCGGTTACTGGTCGGTCTATACGGTCAACAAGTTCTGGCAGGCCGACTCCGGAACGAACTATGTCAAATACAACGATCACGACATGCAGCAGCTGCTGGCGCGCGTGAACGACAGGACCGAGCATCCCGACCGTCCGTGGGTCGTCGAAGAGATCCGCAACGGCCGCAAACAGTGGGTCTACTACGGCAACTACGACTGGTGGGACATGCTCTTCCAGCAGCGTCGGCCCGTGCAGCAGCACAACATCTCGCTCAGCGGCGGCACGAAGGACATCAAATACCTCGTCTCGGGCGCCTATGACCGCCAGGAAGGTATTCAGCGCGCACATCCCGACGTGTATAACAAATACAACCTGCGTGCGAAACTCGATTTTCGGATCAACCGGTGGGCAACGCTCTCGAACAACACGTCGTTCTTCTCGTCGAATTACAAGTCTCTGGGAGACGGCAGCGTAGACAACACCATCGCTTACAGCGCCCGCCACGCACTGGCCAACTTCCCCATGAAGAACCCCGACGGATCGTGGCTTTACAGCACGCCGTATCTCGATTACAAGATCGCCAACGGACGCCACATCCTGCTCAACGAGGGCACGCACCGCAACGTCGACCGCTCGAACGACTTCTCGAACACGACACGCCTGGTCATCACGCCGTTCAAGACGTTGAGCATCACGGGTGACTTCACCTACCGCCTCTACCAGAACCGCAATACGAGCCGCAGTTCCGCAATGAACTACCGCGAATACCCCGACGGGCCGCTGCTCGCCTACGACACGGGCGCCGGCATGAACCAGCTCGACGAAGTGGTTCAGACGCGCAACTACTATTCGGCCAACGTCTACGCCAACTACGACGAAACGTTCGGCGAGGCGCACCACGTGTCGGCAACCGCCGGATTCAACTACGAAACGTGGTCCAGCAAGAACGTCTCGGTGGCAGGCATCAACCTCTCCTCCATAAACCTCGACGACCTGAATCTGGCAACGGGCTCTCCCACGGAGGGCGCTTACGGCGGCGGCCAGAACGAATACGCCCTGGCAGGCTTCTTCGCCCGTATCAACTACGACTACAAAGGGCGCTACCTCTTCGAGGTGAGCGGACGCTATGACGGATCGTCGCGTTTCGCACCGGGCAACCGCTGGGGCCTGTTCCCCTCGGCATCGGCCGGATGGCGCATCTCCGAGGAGCCGTTCTTCGGCAACGCCAAAGACCTGGTGGACAACCTCAAGCTGCGCGCTTCGTTCGGCAGCCTGGGCAACCAGAACGTGTCGTCCTACTACACCTACATGCGCCTGATCACGAACAAGGATTTCAGCAACTACACCTTCGACGGCAGCATAAAGGGCAAATACTCCTCGCTGGGCGCCCCCGTAGCCTCCGACCTGACCTGGGAAACCGCCCAGCAGTGGGACCTGGGTCTGGATCTCACCATGCTGAACAACCGGCTCAACTTCACCGGCGACGTCTACATCCGCGACACGAAGGACATGCTGACCGACGGAATGGCGCTGCCCGGCGTATACGGGGCCGATTCGCCCAGCATGAACTCCGCCGAACTGCGCACGAAGGGTTATGAACTCTCCGTCAGCTGGCGCGACCAGTTCAAACTCGCCGGCAAACCGTTCGAATACAGCGTCGGTTTCAACATCAGCGACTACAAGAGCGTCATCACCAAATACGACAACAACCCGAACAAGTCATTAACCAACCTGACAAAGGGAGATTATTACGTCGGCATGGAGATCGGCGAAATCTGGGGCTTCAAGACCGACGGGTTCTTCAAGACCACCGAAGAGGCGCAGGCCTATGCCAAAGAGGTCGACCTGAGTTACAGCACGGGCCGTCTGACCGGCGGCTGGCAGGCCGGCGACCTGAAGTTCGTCGACCTAGACGGCAACGGCGTCTGGGGAGTCGGCAACGACACCGTCGACAAGCCGGGCGACCGGACGATCCTGGGCAACTCGCTCCCGACGCTCTCCTACGGCATCAACGCCTCGATCCGCTGGATGGGCTTCGACGCTTCGGTCTTCTTCCAGGGAACCGGCAACCACTACTGGTATCCCCACGGAGAAATGATGCCTTTCTGGGGCTGCTATTCCTATCCCTACCTCTCCTACCTCCCGACGGATTTCCTCGGCAAGGTATGGGCTGAGGACAATCCCAACTCCTATTTCCCGCGCGCAAGAGCCTATTCTTCATCGGGAGGTTATCTGAGCAAGGTCAACGACCGTTACCTGCAAAATATCCGCTACCTGCGCCTGAAAAACCTGACCGTCGGCTACACGATCCCCGCGACCCTCACCAAGAAGGCCGGCATCGACCAGATCCGCATCTATTTCTCGGGCGAGAACCTCTGCTACTGGTCGCCGCTCAAAAAGAACTCCAAGTACGTCGATCCCGAAGCGGCTATCAACCGTTCCGGCGTGAACAACAACGCCTACTATCCGTGGGCCAAGACGTTCATGTTCGGCATCGACATCACCTTCTAATAATTTCAAAATCCGAATACCATGAAGCGATTAATCATACTGGCAGCAACGCTGATTGCAGGATTATCGGCCTGCGACTCCCTGCTGGACAAAGAACCGTTGGATCGGGTGACGCAGTTCGACTACTTCAAGACAAGAAGCGACCTGGAACTCTTCTCCAATCCCTTTTACGACAACCTGCTGGACAAGACGCCCTACGATGAGCAGAACGACCTGCTCGTTCAGATGACCCTCTCCGATGTTCTCTACGGAGGCGACAAGCGCACCGTTCCGAACACCGGCGGCGGCTGGTCGTGGGGCAACCTGCGCCGCATAAACACCCTGCTGGAATATGTCGATCAATGCGAGGACAAGAAGGCCGTGACCGAATATACGGCCCTGGCCAAATTCTTCCGCGCCGCCTTCTATTTCGACAAGGTGAAACGCTTCGGCGACGTGCCCTGGTACGAGGTGCAGCTCGGCTCGGCCGACGAAGCGCTCTACAAACCGCGCGATTCACGCGAACTGATCATGACCAATATGATCAAGGATATCGACGAAGCCATCAACAGCGGCGGTCTTACGGAGGATATATCGACCTACCGCGTCAACAAATGGGCGGCGCTGGCGCTGAAAGCGCGGTTCTGCCTCTTCGAGGGAACCTACCGCAAATACCACGGCATCAACCTCGAAGGACATGACCACACCTATTATCTGGAGGAAGCCGCCAAGGCCGCCAAAACGATCATCGACGAAGGTCCCTACAAGCTCTACTCCACCAAAAATCCGGACAAGGACTACATGATGCTCTTCGCACAGGAGAATGCCAGCACCGAAGAGTATATCCTCGCCATCCGGAACAGCTACGAGGCCCAGGTCTACCACAATGCGACGGCCTACACGCTGCTGCCGACACAGGGCCGCCCGGGCTACACCCGCAAATTCATCAACATGTACCTGATGAAGGACGGCAAGGCATTCACCGACAAATTTAAGACAGAGTGGCAAACAATGCCTTTCACCGAGGAGGTGAAGGACCGCGACCCGCGCCTGGCGCAGTCGATCCGCACCCCGGGTTACAAGCGCATCGGCGCCAAGCGGGTGCAGGGACCCGATCTCGGCGTCACGATCACCGGCTACCAACCCATCAAATTCGTTCAGGACACGACGGCCTCGGGAGGACAGATCGACCGCAACGACCGTTCGACCTGCGACATGCCGGTTTTCCGCTATGCCGAAGTGCTGCTCAACTATGCCGAAGCCAAGGCCGAACTGGGACCGCTCACGCAGAACGATCTGGCGATCACCGTCAACGAAATCCGAAGCCGGGTGGGGATGCCGGCCCTCACCATGAGGGATCTCGACAAACAACCCGACTGGTATCTTTCGTCCGAGGAGTACGGCTATCCCAATGTGACCGGCTCCAACGAAATCGTAAACGCCATTCTGGAAATCCGCCGCGAACGAACCGTCGAGCTGATCCAGGAGGGTTTCCGCCTTCAGGATCTGTATCGCTGGAAAGCCGGCTATTGCATCGACCAGGCCATTTCCGGCATGTATTTCCCGGGCCCCGGCGAATACAAGCTTGCGGGCAAAGAAACGGCCGATCTGATTCTCTATAAGGCAGGAGAGACCAAACCCCAAGCCGGCGAAGGAGTTTCGGTATACGAACTCGGTTCGGACATCATTCTCTCCGAGGGGGACAAAGGCTATGTCTACTATCACAAAACCGTAGAGAATCTGCGCACTCCGTTCAACGAGGAACGCGATTACCTCTACCCGATTCCCAGCGGCGAGCGTTCGCTCAACCCGAACCTCACGCAGAATCCGGGATGGAGTGACGGACTCGATTTTTAAGTCGGAAATAACCTAAAAAACAAGATTATGAGATTTGTAAAATATATGACAGCCCCGATCCTCATGGCGGCCCTGTGTTCCTTCTGGGGCTGCGACAAGGATGAGGACCACCTTTCCGAAGCTGTTCTGGCGAGCGCCAACACCTTGAATTTCGAAGCGGAAAGAGCGGCGGAAAAGATCATCACCATCTATGCCGACGCCGACTGGGTGACGGAAGTCCCCGACTGGGTGACGGTCACGCCCAACTCGGGAACCGGCGTCATGGACGTGACGGTTTCGGTGACCGACAACATGCGCGACGGCGCGGAGGACAATCCCCGCAAGGCCACCCTCGTCTTCAAGGGACGGACTCTTGCAAGCCGCGCACAGGTGCTCATCACGCAGAACGGAGACAAATACCGCGATGTGAAGGAGTACACGGCAGGTGAACTCGCCGCCCTGGCGGACGAAACGGTCATTTCCGTACCGTCGGCGATCGTCGTGGCCGTGACGACCAAAGGCTTCGTCATCAGCGACGACAAAAACACGGACAATATCTTCGTCTCGGACGCCACGACGGTTGCCGTCGGCGACAAGATTTCGCTCTTGGGCACCAAGTCGTCCGACTCGCAAAAACTCGCTACGGTAATCGACTGCGACGAGGTGACGGTTCTGTCCGGCGGAGCGGTGAACTACCCCGAACCGGAGGACATCAGCGCAAAGATCGACGACTACACCTCCTCCAAACGGGGCTACGTCACCGTCAAGGGCGTTTTCAACGGCAGCACCCTCACCGTTTCGGAGGACGCCAAGTACTCGGTCAGCGTCGTGGACGCCCCGTCGAGTCTGGGCCTTTCCTCCCTGACCGGCCATATCGTAACCGTCACGGGCTACTACGCCGGGTTGGCCGAGCCTGTACAGCGCATCATGGCTACCGATGTCGAGGACAACGGCCTGAACGAGATCGTCTATTTCCTGGAGAACTTCGAATGGCTCGAACCGTGGTCCGTAGCAAGCGGTGTCGGCCAAACGGTCGAGACGGATAACCTCGATGCAAAAGCGACAGCGCTTACCTCCATAACTGTCGATGGAGTGACTGCATTCGACGCTGTCGAAAAACTCGGTTACAAGTTTATCTACGACAAGAACGACAACAAACGCATCTACCTCCAGCAGAACTACCTCAAATTCGGCAAGACCGGCAATCACGCAGGTATCATTCTTCCTCCGATAGACGGGGTTCCCGAAGCAAAGGACAATGTGACACTCTCGTTCGACTGGTGCGGAATGCGCCAGGGGTCCGGCAAGATCGACCCCGTCAATCTGATCGTCATCTTCGAGAACGGCAGCGACAAAGTGCAGATCGACATACCCGAACTGGGATGGGAGGATGGTCACAAGCTCGAATGGGTTCGCGCCGAAGTCAGCCTGAAGGGCATTACGGTCAACAAGGATACGAAGATCACCATTACGCAGACGCAGTGGGAAGTCGGGACAGCCAACCGCTGGTTCCTCGACAATATCAAAATATCCGAACCGATCAAACTCTGATAACAGAAACCTTGTAAAACGAAATCAGCCGTTGACCCGTGAGTCAACGGCTGATTTTTTTCAGCGGAGGCGCAAAAAAACCGAAGTTTTCGCTCCGTTCCGCCGGCTACCGGCCCGCTCGCCGGAGGAAACACTCGATCGTGTTCTCCATCAGGCAGCAGATCGTCATAGGCCCGACGCCGCCCGGCACGGGCGTGATCACCGAGGCCTTGGGTTCGATGGCCGCGAAATCGACGTCGCCGCACAGTTTGCCCGTCTCCGGGTCGCGGTTCACCCCCACGTCGATCACCACGGCGCCCGGCGACACCATCTCCGCCGTGACGAACTTCGGCCGACCGATGGCCACCACCAGAATCTCCGCCCCGCGCGTCACTTCGGCGAGGTTGCGCGTACGACTGTGGGCCATCGTCACCGTAGCGTTCGCGTCCAAGAGCAGTTTCGACACGGGAAGTCCCACGATATTGCTGCGGCCGATCACCACGGCGCGCTTGCCGGCGATCTCCACGCCTGCGGCCCGCAGCATCTTGAGAATGCCTTTCGGGGTGCAGGGGAGCGTGCAGGGCTGTTTCTGCCACAGCGCCGCAACGTTCAGGGGATGGAAGCCGTCGACATCCTTCTGTTTGTCGATGGCGGCGATCACCTTGTCCTCGTCGATATGTTTCGGAAGGGGCAGCTGGACCAGAATGCCGTCCACCTCGTCATCGAGGTTCAGGGCCGTGATGATGTCCAGCAGTTCGGCCTCGGAAACGGACTCGGGCTTTCGGATCGTGGTATTGCGGATGCCCACCTCGGCCGAAGCCTTGGCCTTACCCGTCACATAGCTCACGCTGCCGGGGTCCTCGCCCACGAGGATGACAACCAGATGGGGCACACGGCCATATTTCGCGGGGAAGGTCTTCACCTCGTCCGCCATTTCAAGTTTCAGTTTCGCTGAAAGTTCTTTTCCGCTGATTATTTTTGCCATATATCGCTCGTATTATCTTTCCAAATCGTCGAAAGCCCGGTGGCCGATGTCGGTGCGGTGGAACAGATTGTCGCAGTCGATGCGGGCCACGTCGGCCAGCGCATTCCTCCGCGCTTCGGCCAGGTCCCTGCCCTTGCCCACCACGAACAGCACGCGGCCTCCGTTGGTGAGAATCCGCCCGCCGTCGGCCCGGGTTCCCATGTGATAAACAGCCCCTTCGACGCGGTCCAGGCCCTTGATTTCGTGTCCTTTTTCGTAGTCGCCCGGATAGCCCTTCGAGGCCAGCACGATGCCCAGCGCGGCGAAATCGTGCCACTCCAGCTGCGTATCGCGTCCCTCGGCCACGGCACAGAAGATGTCGACGATGTCACTCTTCAGGCGCGGCAGCACCACCTCGGTCTCGGGATCGCCGAAACGGGCGTTGAACTCGATGACCTCGATACCCCGCGCAGTCTTCATCAGTCCGCCGTAGAGCACGCCCTCGAAGGGACACCCCTCGGCGATCATCGCGTCGGCCACGGGCTGCATGATCTTCTCCAGGGCATAGCGTTCGTCCTCCGCCGTCACGAACGGCAGGGGCGAATAGGCGCCCATACCGCCCGTATTGGGACCCTCATCGCCGTCGTAGGCGCGCTTGTGGTCCTGCGCCAGCGCCATCGGCCACACCTTGTGTCCCGAAACGAAGCACATGAACGAAAACTCGGGACCTTCGAGGTAATCCTCGACGACCACCTTGCCCTCGCCGAACTTATCGTCGAGCAACATATCCCGCAACGCCGCTTCGGCCTCGGCCATCGTCCGGGCGATCACCACGCCTTTTCCGGCGGCCAGTCCGTCGTATTTCAGCACTGCGGGCAGAGGACGCCCCTGCACATAGGCCAGCGCCCCGGCATAGTCGGTGAATGCGCGGAATCCGGCTGTCGGGATGGCATATTTAGCCATCAGCCGTTTGGCGAACTCCTTCGACGACTCGATGCGCGCCGCAGCCTTCGTCGGACCGAAGATGCGCAGCCCCGCGGCCCTGAAGCAGTCGACGACACCCGCCGCCAGCGCCACTTCGGGACCCACGACCGTGAGGCCGATGCCCCGCTCCGCGGCAAAGTCACGCAGGCGTTCCACCTCGGTTTCACGAATGGCCACGCACTCGGCCTGCCGGGCGATGCCCGCATTCCCGGGTGCGCAGTAAATTTTTTCAACCTGCGGCGAACGCGACAGCGCGTCGACAATGGCGTGTTCGCGGCCTCCGCCGCCGATAACCAGTACCTTCATAAACAAAATTCCTTTTTATCGCAGAATAAACTCCGCAGATTCCGGCACTTTTTTCCGCAAAAAGTGCCACAAAAACTCTCCGACGATACCTCCGCCTGCCCGGAACGGTCTAACGCTGGCTCCGGGCGACTATTCGCGGGTTTGTAAACAAACCGTCCCCTCCGCTCGCGCTTTTAGCCCGTCCCTTGCCAACGGCTCCGGTATCCGGTCGGATTTCTGTACTACCCAAACATGGTAACGCCGGTGATACTAATGCTTGAAGTGCCTCTCACCGGTGAATACCATGGCGATACCCTTCTCGTCGGCCTTCCGGATCGAATCCTCGTCGCGGACCGAACCGCCGGGCTGCACGATCGCCGTCACGCCGTATTCGGCGGCCAGCGTCACACAGTCGTCGAAGGGGAAGAAACCGTCCGACGCCAGCACGAGACCCTCGGTGACGCCTGCGGCATGCGCCTGCTTCAGGGCGATCTCCGCCGAGCCGATGCGGTTCATCTGTCCGGCGCCGACGCCCAGCGTCCGGCCGTCCTTCACCGCCACGATGGCGTTCGACTTCACGTGTTTGACGATATGCCAGCCGAAATTGAGATCCTCCATCTGCTCCGCAGCGGGCTTCGCCTTCGTGACGCACATATCGGCCGTAACGGCCTTCGTCGCCACGTCGAGGTCCTGCACCAGCAGGCCGCCGTTGACGCTCACATACTGTTTCGGGTCCACGTCGCCCTTGTCCATGCTGACCTCGAGCAGGCGCAGGTTCTTCTTCGCCGAGAGCACTTCGAGCGCCCCCTCGTCGAATTTCGGAGCCATGATGATTTCGAGGAAGATCGGCTTCATCAGCTCGGCCGCTTCGCGCGTCACCGTGCAGTTCGTCGCCACGATGCCGCCAAAGATCGACACCTTGTCGGCCTCGTAGGCCTTCGTCCATGCCTCGACGACATCCTTGCCCGTCGCGGCGCCGCAGGGATTCATGTGTTTGAGGCCCACGCAGAACGGCTTGTCGAACTCGCGCACGATGCACAGCGCGGCGTTGGCGTCCTGGATATTGTTGTACGACAACTCCTTGCCGTTGAGCTGTCTGGCGAATGCCAGCGAATAGGGCACCTCCTTCCCCTCGCGGTAGAATTTGGCCGACTGGTGGGGGTTTTCGCCGTAGCGCAGCGACTGCACGAGGTCGAACTCGAGGAAAAGCTTCTCGTTCAGACCCGCCTGCGCGCGCATATAGGCGGCGATCATCGCGTCGTACTCGGCGGTATGCGTATAGGCTTTGGCCGAGAGCTTCAGGCGCGTGGCCTTTTCGGTATTGCCGCCGGCGCGAATCTCGTCCAGAATCGCGTCATAGTCCGCGGGGTCGCACACCACCGTCACGTCGGCCCAGTTCTTGGCCGCCGAGCGAAGCATCGAAGGTCCGCCGATGTCGATGTTCTCGATGGCGTCCTCCATCTTCACGCCGGGTTTCGAAATCGTCTCCCGGAACGGATAAAGGTTCACGCAGACCATGTCGATGAACTCGATATGATTATCCTTCAGGGCTTTCAGGTGCTCCGGATCGTCGCGGCGGGCCAGCAGTCCGCCGTGCACGTTGGGATGCAGGGTCTTCACGCGGCCGTCGCAGATCTCGGGGAATCCCGTCACGTCGCTGATGTTGATTACCTCCACGCCGCTGTCGGCCAGGAGCTTCATCGTACCGCCCGTGGCGATCACCTCCCAGCCCAGAGTCCGCAGCCCTTTGGCAAACTCCACGACACCGGTCTTGTCACTTACACTAATTAATGCGCGCATTATTCGATCAGTTTTTTAATAGTTTCAATGTATAACGGATATTCCACGGCATGAATCATCGCTTCCAGTTCCCCGATGTCATCGCCCTCGTAGGGAAAGGCCCGCTGGGCGATGATGCGTCCGCCGTCCAGCTCGGCGTCGACGTAATGGATCGTCACGCCGAAGACCTTGACGCCGTATTCCAGCGCTTGCTCGATGGCATGCGCCCCGCGGAAGGCCGGCAGCAGCGAGGGGTGGATGTTGATGATCCGCCCGCCGTAGGCCCCCAGCAGCACGTCGCCCACAATGCGCATATAGCCCGCCAGGCAGACCAGCTCCACGCCCGCGGCATCCAGCCGCGCGACGATCTCCCGCTCGTAGTCCGCTTTCGACGCATATTGCTTCGGCGCGAAAACGAACGCCCCGACCCCGTGAGCGGCAGCCCTTTCGACCACCTTCGCACCGGGTTTGTCGCAGACCATCAGCACCACTTCGGCATCCAGCACGCCCCGCTCGCAGGCCGTGACGATGGCTTCGAAGTTCGTGCCGCTGCCGCTGGCGAAAACCGCAAGGCGCCGCATCCCTCTATCGGATGACGACACCCTCGGTGTCGGTTACGCGTCCGATGACCGTGGCACGCTCGCCCTGCTCCGTGAGGATGCCGATGGCCTTCTGCGCCTCGGCGGCATCGAGGGCGATGACCATGCCGATGCCCATGTTGAAGATGTTGAACATCTCGCGGTGGGCCACCTTGCCGTACTTTTCGAGGAAGCGGAACACGGGCAGAATCTCCCACGACCCTTCGTCGATCTCAAGCCCCTGCCCCTCGCGGAGGATGCGGGGAATATTTTCGTCGAAACCGCCACCCGTGATGTGGCTGATGCCGTGCACGTCGCAGTTGCGAACCACCTCCAGCACCTGCTTCACATAGATTTTCGTCGGCGTGAGCAGCACCTCGCCGAGCTGTTTGTTCGACAGTTCGGGATAGGACTCGCGCAGGTTCAGGCAGTTGTCCGCGACGATCTTGCGCACGAGGCTGAAGCCGTTGGAGTGCACGCCGCTCGACGCAACGCCCACCAGCACGTCGCCCGCCCTGACCTTCGAACCGTCGATCAGTTGCGACTTCTCCACGACGCCCACCGTGAATCCGGCGATGTCGTATTCACCCTCGGCGTACATGCCCGGCATCTCGGCGGTCTCGCCGCCCACCAGCGCACAGCCGGCCTGACGGCAGCCGTCGGCGACACCCGCGACGATGGCCTCGATCTTCTGGGGTTCATTGCGCCCCACGGCCACGTAGTCGAGGAACACCAGCGGTTCGGCGCCCTGCGCCAGCACGTCGTTGACGCACATGGCCACGGCATCAATGCCGATCGTATCGTGCTTGTCCATCTCGAAGGCCAGCTTGAGTTTGGTTCCCACGCCGTCGGTCCCGCTCACGAGCACCGGTTCCTTCACCTTGAGGGCCGAGAGGTCGAACATACCGCCGAAGGCGCCGATGTTGCCCATCACACCCAGACGCGAGGTCGAGGCCACATGCTTTTTGATGCGCCGCACCACTTCGTATCCGGCTTCGAGATTCACGCCGGCCTTTTCATAACTTTGAGCCATAGCAATATATGGTTTAAATAATTTAAATTCCCTGTTTTTATCCCCATTCTCCGGGCCCGTCATTGGGAGGCATCGCCAGATGCCGTGGCAATCCGGGAAAAATGCCGTAACGTCACAACACCGGTTCAGATTGCCGCGTCGGACCTGCGTCCTCCTCGCAATGACCGCTTCGCGTCCGCTAACATTTTACGTCCTTGTTGGCCTCCTCGGGCGACTGGTAGAGCGCCGTGGGATACTGCCCCGTGAAGCAGGCCATGCAAAGTTCCTTGCGGCTGCCCGCCTTCAACAGCGACTCGGGCGAGAGGAACACCAGCGAATCGGCGCCGATCTCCTCGCAGACCCCCGCCGTGTTCTTGCGGGCCGAGATCAGCTCCTCGCGTGTCGAGGTGTCCACGCCGTAGAAGCAGGGATCGGTCATCGGGGGACTGGCGATGCGCACGTGCACTTCGGTGGCTCCCGCCTCCTTGAGCATCGTGACGATGCGCCGCGAGGTCGTGCCGCGCACGATCGAGTCGTCGACCAGCACCACGCGCTTGCCCCTGACGATCGAACGCACGGCCGAAAGTTTCATCCTCACGCCCTTCTCGCGCAGCTCCTGCGAGGGCTGGATAAAGGTGCGGCCGATATACTTGTTCTTGATAAGTCCCATTTCATACGGCAATCCGCTCGCCTCGGCGTAACCCATCGCGGCGCTGAGGCTCGAATCGGGCACGCCGACCACGATGTCCGCCTCGGCGGGAGCCTCCTTCCAGAGCAGGCGTCCCGACTCCTTGCGGTAGGCGTGGACGTTGCAGCCGTCGATGTCGCTGTCCGGGCGTGCGAAGTAGATGTACTCCATCGAACACATTTCGTGACGCTTGTACATCGAGTAGTCGCGGCTGCGGATGCCCTGTTTATCAATCGTCACGATCTCGCCCGGCTCGACGTCGCGCACGAACTCCGCGCCCAGCACGTCGAACGCGCACGTTTCGCTCGACACCACCCATCCGTCGCCCAGCTTGCCGATCGACAGCGGACGCAGGCCGTACTTGTCACGGCAGGCGTAGATGCGGTTGGCCGTCATAATCAGGAAGGCGAAAGCGCCTTCGAGCATGTTCAGCGCGTCGATGATCGAGAAGATGCGCGGCCGGTCGTGGTAGCGCGTCTCCTTCTTGATCAGGTGGGCCAGGATCTCGCTGTCGGAAGTCGACTGAAACAGGCTGCCCTTGTTTTCGAGGTGGCGGCGCAGCAACTCCGAATTGACGATATTGCCGTTATGCGCCAGCGCGAAGTCGCCCGTGTTGTGGCGGAAGAGGAACGGCTGGACATTCTCCATGCCGCCGCCTCCGGCCGTGGTGTAACGCACATGGCCGATGGCCGTGGAACCTTTCAGCGTGGCGAGTTTCGCCTCGTCGAAAACCTCCGTCACCAGCCCTCCGCCCTTGATGCGGCGGAACGTGCCGCTCTCGTCCACCGAGACGATGCCGGCCCCCTCCTGCCCGCGGTGCTGCAAGGCGTGGAGACCGTAATAGGTCAGCGACGCGGCGTTCGGCACTCCGTAGATGCCGAACACCCCGCACTCCTCGTGCAATTCACGGTCGCGGATCACTTCCATCATACTACCCGACGATTTTTTGCAGGCGCGCCAGAATCTCCTCGTAAGCCTCGCGGACCTTGCCCAGGTCGCGGCGGAAACGGTCCTTGTCGAGTTTCTCGTTGGTCGTGGCATCCCACAGACGGCAGGTGTCGGGCGACACCTCGTCGGCCAGCACGATCTCGCCGTCCGACGTCTTGCCGAACTCGATCTTGAAGTCCACCAACTTGATGTTCATCTTCAGGAACAGCTCCTTGAGCACCTCGTTGATCTTGGCCGTCATGGCGTACATCTCGTTCAGCTCCTCGTACGTAGCGGCGCCCAGCGCAACGGCGTGATGGTCGTTGATCAGCGGGTCGCCCAGCTCGTCCTTCTTGTAGCAAATGTCGAAAATGACGTTCGAGGGCTGCGTGCCCTCCTCGATGCCGAGACGCTGGGCCATCGAACCGGCGATGACGTTGCGCACGATCACCTCCAGCGGAATGATCGTCACCCGGCGGCAGACCTGATCGCGATCGTTGATCGTCTCGATATAGTGGGTCTTCACGCCGGCCTTATGCAGCTCCTTGAAGATCAGGGTCGAAATGGCGTTGTTCAGCACGCCCTTGTTCTCGATCGTAGCTTTCTTGATGTTGTTGAAAGCCGTAGCGGCATCCTTGTAGTGGATGATGATCTTATCGGGATCGTCCGTGCGGAAAACCTGTTTTGCCTTGCCCTCGTAGAGCATTTCGAGCTGTTTCATGTTGTTTGGGTGTTTTTTGATTATTTGATTCGTTGTCTCATTTCATATTGAAGTCCACCACGATCGGACGGTGGTCCGAGGGGTGCCAGAAATTCGAAAGTTTGGCCGGGTCGCGAACCGGCTCGGTGTAGGCGTCGGTCACCACGTCGGCATGCGTGATGCGCTCGTAGAGCGGCGGCGTGCAGTAAACGAAGTCGATGCGCGACTTGCCGCCCGTCGTGGTCTTGAACTCCCCGGGATATTTCCCGGCGATCACGTCCACATAAGGCGTGTGCCGGAGAATGTAGTCGTGCACCAGGAAACGCGTGTCGCCCGCCGGATATTTGTAGAACCAGTTGTCGCGCGACGAACGCGCGTTGAAGTCGCCCATCATCATCCAGAACTGCTTTTCGGCGCCCGGAACCGAATGGATCGTATGGTTGCAGATGTATTCCATCTCCATGCGGCGGTATTTGTCGCCGCCGTTCTCGGCACGGCTCGCATCGCGGTCCTTAGCCTGGAAGGCATACCCCTGCGGCCAGGTGTGAAGCGTTACGATGTTGACCGTCTTGCCGTTCTTCTCGATGCGCGCCCAGCCCGCTCCGTGCGTCACCACGCTGTCGGGTTTCGAGCCGACGATACGTTCGACGTTCTCGATCGGGTATTTCGACGTGATCACCTGCGGGTAATTGTCGCGGTGTCCGCCCATATACCAGTATTTGTGGCCGTAACGGGCGGCCAGTTCGCCCCAGTTCCCGACCAGATAACGGTCGGCGACATCCATCTTGTCGGCCGTGCCGGTCTTGTAGATCGACTGCGCCTCGCACCAGACGCAGACGTCCGGATCGTACGCCCTGACCCACTCCACGAACTTGTCGTAGTTGTCGCCCTGCCCGGACCACATTCCGTTCTGAATGTTCCAGTACAGCAGGCGCATGTTGTTTTTCGGGTTCTTCGGGTTTTTCCGGGCATGAACGCAGACCGGAGCGAGCATCGCCGCAAGAAGCAGCACGCCGCAAAATCGGAACAGGGAGGTTTTCATCGGTTATCGTTTTTTTAAGGTTATTGCACTTTGCGGAAATAGGCCACGGCATTGGCGAACAACGACTGCTGCTTGTTGCCGGCGATGTTCTTGAACAGGTTGTTTTCGTAACGCTCCGTGTGGCCCATTTTTCCAAGAATCAACCCGTTCTGCGAGATGATGCCCTCGATGGCGTACGACGATCCGTTGGGGTTCCAGGGAGCCTCTGCCGTGGGGTTCCCTGCGGCATCGGCGTACTGGAAGGCCACCTGCCCGTTGGCGAACAGCTCGCGGGCAAGCTCCTCGCTCACCACGAACTTACCCTCGCCGTGGCTGACGGCAATCGAATGCAGTTCACCCGGACGGAAGCCGCGGAGCCACGGGGAAGCGGTCGTCGCGACGCGCGTCGCGACGATCTGCGAAATATGACGGTTGACGTCGTTGCGGAACAGCGTCGGCGACTCCTTGGTGACCATGCCCAGACGTCCGTAAGGCAAAAGGCCCGACTTGACCAACGCCTGGAAACCGTTGCAGATGCCCAGGATCAGGCCTCCGCGGTCGGTCAAAGCGTGGATTTCGTCGCGAATATCCTTATTGTTCAACACATTGACAATGAATTTGGCGCTTCCGTCGGGTTCGTCGCCCGCCGAGAAACCGCCTGCGAGCACGAAGATGTGCGCCCGGCGGATATGCTCCTTCATTTCGGCGATCGAGCGCAAAACGTCGTCGCCGGCGATGTTGCACAAGACGCTCGTCCGGACCTCGGCCCCCGCCGCGCGGAACGCCTTGGCGGTGTCGTAGTCGCAGTTCGTGCCGGGGAACACCGGAATATAGACCACCGGGGTCTCGACCGCCTCGCCGGGATAAACGAACGTTTTCGGGGCAGGTGCGGAGGTCATCACCTCCGCCGAGTTCCGGCCCTTGTCGGGGTAAACGGCCGCGAATTTCTCCGTATTGGCCTTGTAAAGCTCTTCGAGCGGCATCTTCACCCCGTTGACCGTCAGCGCCTCCTCGGCGACGGTGAAGCCCAGCAGTTCGGCATGCGGATATTCCAACGTGCCCTCGCACTCGACGAGGATCGAACCGTAGGCGTATTCATACAATTTCGGCTCGTCCATCGTCACCTCCGCGCCGATGCCGTTGCCGAAAGCCATCTTGGCAAGGCCCTCTCCGACGCCGCCGAAGCCCACGGACCACGCCGAGAGGATTTTCCCGGACTCGATCCGCCCGCTGACGAACGCAAAGTTCTCCTTCAGCTGCGCCGTGTCGGGCATCCGGTTCTCCAGCGGAGTATGGCGGACGAGGTAAATGCGATGTCCTGCGCCTTTGAGGTCGGTGGAAATGACCTTCGAAGCGTCGACCGTCGTGATGCCGAAGGCCATCAGCATCGGCGGAACGTTGATGTCCTGGAACGTGCCCGACATCGAGTCCTTGCCGCCGATCGAAGGCAGGCCCAGTTCGACCTGCATCTTCAGCGCACCGAGCAGCGCGCCGAGCGGCTTGCCCCACGACTCGGGATTCCGGGTCATACGCTCGAAATACTCCTGATAGGAGTAGCGCATCCTCTCGTAACGCGCACCCGCGGCCACGACCTTCGCCGCAGCTTCCACGACGGCATAGGCCGCGCCGTGGTAGGGACTCCACGAAGCCACGTAGGGGTTGTAGCCGAAGGCCATGACGCTGGCCGTGTCGGTATAGCCGTCCGTGGGGAGTTTCTGCACCGAGACCTGCGTCTCGCTGCGCTGCATGCGGCCGCCGAAGGGCATCAGCACCGTCGAGCGGCCGATCGTCGCGTCGAACATCTCCACGAGGCCCCGCTGCGAGACGACATTGTTATCCTTGAGGTTGTTCGTAAAACGCTCGGCGAGGGTCTCCCCCGCCACTTCACGGGCAAAGGGATCGCGGTTTTCCACCGCGCCGATCCGCGCCTCGGCATAATGCTTCGCCCCGGCGCTGTCGATGAATTCGCGCTTGAGGTCCACGACCTTCCTGTCCCCGTTGAACATCCGCATGCGCGCCGTGTCCGTCACGTCGGCCACGTGCACCGCCTCGATGTTCTCCTCGCGGCAGTAGCCCATGAACTCCTCCATGTCCTTCGCCTCGACCACCACCGACATGCGTTCCTGCGACTCGCTGATGGCGAGTTCCGTGGAGTTCAGACCGCTGTACTTGGTCTTCACGCGGTCGAGGTAGATGTCCAGCCCGTCGGCCAGTTCGCCGATGGCGACGCTGACGCCGCCGGCACCGAAGTCGTTCGATTTCTTGACGAGGCGCGTCACCTCCGGACGGCGGAACAGCCTCTCGAGCTTGCGCTCCTCGGGGGCGTTGCCCTTCTGCACCTCGCTGCCGCAGGTTTCGAGCGACTTGGCGTCGTGCTCCTTCGAAGAGCCGGTCGCACCGCCGATGCCGTCGCGGCCCGTGCGGCCGCCGAACATGATGATTTTATCGCCCGGTGCGGGACGCTCGCGGCGGACGTTCGCAGCCTTCACGGCCCCCACCACAGCCCCCACTTCGAGGCGTTTGGCGACATAGTCGTCGTGATAAATCTCGCGGACATGGGTCGTAGCCAGTCCGATCTGGTTGCCGTAGCTCGAATAGCCCGCCGCGGCCTTCTTCGAAATGACGCTCTGCGGCAGTTTTCCGGAAAGGGTCTCCGACACAGGCAGGTAAATGTTTCCCGCGCCCGTTACGCGCATCGCCTGATAGACGTAGCTGCGGCCCGACAGCGGGTCGCGGATGGCGCCGCCCAGACAGGTCGAAGCCCCGCCGAACGGTTCGATCTCGGTCGGATGGTTGTGGGTTTCGTTCTTGAACTGCAACAGCCACTTCTCGGTCCGCCCGTCGACATCGACGTCGATATAGACCGAGCAGGCGTTGTTCTCCTCCGAGACCTCCAGATCGTCCAACAGGCCTTTCTGCCGGAGGTAGCGCGCGCCGATGGTCGCCATATCCATCAGGCAGAGGCTCTTGTGCTCACGGCCCAGTTCGCGGCGGATACGCAGGTACAGCGCCAGCGAATCTTCGATCTCCTCCTTGGCGAACGACTCCTCGACGGTGATGCCCTCCAGCTCGGTCGTGAAGGTCGTGTGGCGGCAGTGGTCGCTCCAGTAAGTGTCGAGGATGCGCAGCTCGGTTTCGTAGGGATCGCGCCCCTCCGAACGGAAGTATTTCACCACCTCGCGCAGGTCGTCGGCGTTCATCGCCAGACCCATCGTCTTGCAGTAAGGCTCCAGTTCGGAATCCGCCATCTCCCGGAACCCTTCGAGCACCCCGACGGGCTTCACTTCGGCCTGCTCCATGTCGCTGAGCACCGAAAGGTCCTTCTCACGCGATTCGACGGCGTTGATGTAGTAATGCCGGATCTTCGCCAGCTCCCCGTCGGTCGTCTTGTCATCGAAAACGAGCAGCCTCGACGAGCGGATGTCGACCCGGGCCTCGGGATCGATCAGCCGCACGCAGTCGACGGCCGAAGCGGCGCGCTGGTCGAACTGCCCGGGCAGATACTCCACGGCGATATACTTGCGCCCCGCGAGGTCGAACGTGTCGGTCACCGAGTCGGTCACCACCTCGCCGAAAACCGTATAGCGGCTCTTTTCCAGCAGCTCTTCGCTGAAGCCGAAAAGGTCGTAGACGCAGAGCAGGCGCACCTCGCCCAGCGACAGGTTCAGATTGGTGTTCAGCTCGCGGCGCAGGCTCTCGGCCTCGACCCGGAAGCGGGGTAATTTCTCGACAAAAATGCGGTAATTGGTCGTATTATTCATTTATCTCTGTTTGTATTTCATTCATCGTTCAGCGGCTCAATACGCCGTTATCACGTCCTTTGGCCGTGTACGTAAGCGGCCTCCCCGGAGGGGACTTGCCTGCGGGACGGCTCGATCGGTTATTTCACAAAACGTCCGGCCCATTCGGCCTCGAACCATGCGGCATCCATCCCCACGAACGTGATGTGGCCCATCTTGCGCTTGGGACGGCTCTCCGTCTTGCCGTAGAGGTGGACATATACGCCCGGGAGGTTCTCCGCGGCGATTCGCTCCGCGGCTTCGAGATCCTGTCCCAGAATGTTTTTCATCACCGTGGGAGCCACCGGCTGCGGCTCCTGCAAAGGCTCCCCGACCAGATAGCGGACCAGTTCGCGGAACTGGTTCGTGGTCGCGCCTTCGATGGTGTAGTGACCCGAGTTATGCGGGCGCGGGGCCATCTCGTTGAAGTAGATTTCACCGCCCTTGATGAAATACTCGATGGCCAGGATGCCCCGATAGCCGCAATCGCGCATGAAACGCTCGCTCTGGGCCTTCATGCGCGCCAGCACCCCGGAATCGACTTCGGCAGGTACGATGCACAAATCCAGAATCCCGTCGCGGTGGACATTGCGCCCCACGGGAAAACTCACGACCCGCTCGCCGTCCGCCACCATCACGATGCTGGCCTCGGAATCGAACGGCACGAACTCCTCCAGGATGCAGGGAACCGCAAGCAGGGGCAGCGCCCCGGCGATGTCGGCCTCCGTCTTCAGCACCCGCTGCCCGTGGCCGTCGTAGCCCAGCGTGCGGGTTTTCAGCACGGCGGGAAGCCCCAGCCGCCGCACGGCTTCGCGCAGCGACGCTTCGTCGTCCACGGCCTCGAAACCGGGCGTGCGCAGCCCGTGGTCGCGGGCGTTCGACTTCTCGCGCAGGCGGTCCTGCGAATCATAAAGGGGTTTGTAGCCCTGCGGGATGTTGTATTTCCCGCACAGCGGAATCAGAATATCCCCCGGTACGTTTTCGAATTCATAGGTCACCGCGTCGCTGCGGCGGCACAGTTCCTCGAGCGCCGCGGCATCGTCGTAGGCCGCAACGATATGATCGTCGCAAACGTTGAACGCCGGAGCGTCGGCCGCCGGGTCGAGGCACACGGTGCGCACGCCCAGTTCCCGCGCCTGCTCGGCGATCATCAGCCCCAGCTGACCGCCACCTATGATACCGATGGTCTTCATTAATCCGCCTTTATGTTGTTTATTCGTCATTCGTTGTTTTACTTTCGACCGTTGTCATTCGCGGCGTACCGCCGCGTTTACCAGTCTGCCCCATCCCAACCCCCTCTCTCGGGAGGAGCTTGTCGCACGCGGTTGGAAATTTCCCAACTATATTTCAGCCTTCAGCACATCCGCGGTCTGTTTGGCGCGGAAGGCGTCGAGTTTCGCCGCCAGAGCGGCATCCTGCAAAGCGAGGATCGACACGGCGATCAGCGCGGCGTTCTTCGCCCCGTTGATGGCCGTCGTGGCCACGGGAACGCCCGCGGGCATCTGCACGATCGACAGCAGCGAGTCCAGCCCGTTCAGGGCGCGCGACTTCACGGGAACGCCCACCACGGGCAGCGGAGTCATCGAGGCCACCATGCCCGGCAGGTGCGCCGCGCCGCCGGCCCCGGCGATGATCACGCCGATACCGCGCTCCCTGGCCGTCTTGGCGTATTCGCACAGCAGATCGGGCGTGCGGTGAGCGCTGACCACCCGTTTTTCGAAATCGACACCGAACGCTTCGAGCATAGCGACGGCTTCGGCCATCACCTCGTAATCGCTCACAGAGCCCATAATCACGCCTACTTTCATATGAATTCGTTTTTTATATCACTTAAAACCCGTCTCTTGAGCGGACGGAGAACCGGCGCCGGAACGCCCCGACCTGCCTCCGCCCCTGAATCCCGTCTTTCGGACGGGTGAAAAAAGCAGACCGCCACGACATCGCATGTCATGGCGGTCTGGTATCTATCCGAGCACCCCACGAGCAGGCATCTGCTGCCCCAGGGACGCTGCACGTCGCATCTGCTGCTGACACGCCCGCGAATAGAAGGCAGCGGCCTGGCCCTGCTGTTTCTTTCGTTCGCGTTGGTCGATATTGCAGCCTGAATTCATGGGAATTAACCTAACAGTTGTAAAAACAACGTTACAAAAATAGCGCTTTTCGACATACTTTCAAAATTCCCGGACAGATTCTATCGACAATTTATCGACAATCCTCCCGGCTCATCGAATAGGGCGCATCCCCGGGCTTCGCGCCCCGGTCTTTGTCTGGCTCCGGCTGCATCCCGAAGGCGATCTTTGCGCCGCCGAGCAACTCGCCGTATTCGAGGAACGTCTTCCCGGTGACCTTGCCGTCGACGGTCATCCGTCCCACATAACGGTTTTCAGCGCAGTTCTGCGGGGCGTCGATCTCCACGGTCTGGCCGTTCTCCAGATGGATCGCCGCTTTCCGGAACAGCGGGGAGCCGACCGCATACTCGTCCGATCCCGGGCACACGGGATAGAATCCCAGAGCCGAGAAGACATACCACGCCGAGGTCTGTCCGTTGTCCTCGTCGCCGCAGTAGCCGTCGGGCTTCGACGAATAGAGGCGGTCCATCACCTCGCGCGTCCACCACTGCGCCTTCCACGGCTGGCCGACGTAATTGTAGAGGTAGATCATGTGCTGCGCCGGCTGGTTGCCGTGGGCGTAGTTGCCCATGTTGGCCACCTGCATCTCGGTGATCTCGTGGATGCGGAACCCGTAGTAGCTGTCGTCGTAGATCGGCGGCACGACGAACACCGAATCGAGCATTTTTCCGAATTCGGTTTTGCCTCCCATTAGGGTTGCAAGGCCCTCCGGATCGTGGAACACCGACCAGGTGTAGTGCCACGAGTTGCCCTCGGTGAAGGCGTCGCCCCACTTGTAGGGGCTGAACGGCGACTGGAACTCCCCGTTCTCGTTGCGGCCGCGCATCAGCTTGGTCGTCTTGTCGAATACGTTGCG
>OJON01000524.1_pt1 | contig 25120 bp, 20 predicted proteins | sample 1598031 | NCBI WGS metagenome assembly OJON01 (sample SAMN01915216, study PRJEB22387) | human gut metagenome | isolation source: stool | host: Homo sapiens | place: USA | reverse complement strand
TGAAGCCATGGTTATCCCTGCATTGCCAAAGATCATAGCCCCTGATAAAACGACACACAGAAGTTTTTTGATCATTTTTCTCCTCATCCTGTTTTCTCCCTTTTTCTTTTTATACTAAAACGAAGTTCTGATTCTTCGCTTTGCTCCATCCAATTAGATCCCCAGATTTTCCAGTTCTTCACTCATATACCCCTTGAGATGCTCCTTTAAAGCCTTATGCTGAGGCAGGATAAGATCAAAATCCAGTGCCAGGATCTCACCAGCTGCTTCACTTGCATTCTTCAGGATTCCCGCATCATTGTAGATATCACCAATCTTAAATTCCATCAGTCCGCTCTGGCGGATACCGAAAAGATCTCCTGGGCCCCGAAGCTTCAGATCTTCTCCGGCTATATAAAATCCATCATTGGATTCATTGAGGATCTTCAGACGTTTAGAAGTATTTTCTTCATTATTTCCCTGGATAAAAATGCAGTAAGACTGATGCTCTCCACGCCCTACACGGCCCCGAAGCTGATGAAGCTGGGCAAGCCCGAAACGTTCTGCATTTTCTATAACCATCACCGAAGCATTAGGAACATTTACACCAACCTCAATCACAGTAGTAGCCACCATTATTTGCGTTTCACCGGAAACAAACCGTTGCATCTCCGCATCTTTCTCGGCGGGTTTCATTTTTCCATGTACCTTGCTCACCCGGCAATCGGGAAACTCTGCACATATATGTTCATAACCCTCTTCCAAGTTTTTAATATCCATCTTTTCACTTTCCTTTATCAAAGGATAAACGATGTATATCTGACGTCCTTCTTCTATCTGTTTACGGATAGAAGCATAAAGACCGGCACGACGATTGTCAAACTGATGAACAGTTTGAATAGGCTTACGTCCGGGGGGCAGTTCATCAATCACTGATACATCCAAGTCACCATAAAGTGTCATGGCCAATGTTCGTGGAATAGGAGTAGCCGTCATTACAAGCACATGAGGCGGACAAGTGTTTTTCATCCACAATTTGGCACGCTGAGCTACTCCAAAACGATGTTGCTCATCAATCACCACCATTCCCAAAGAAGAAAAGCCCACCGTATCTTCGAGTACGGCATGTGTTCCAATCAATATCTGAATATCTCCGGTAAGCAAATCCTTCAAAATCTTTTCTCGCTTCTTTCCTTTCACAGAACCCATCAACAACTCCACCCGAACATTCATGCCGAATAGAAATTTCCGAATCGTCTCATAATGCTGCGCCGCAAGTATTTCGGTAGGAGCCATCATGCAAGCCTGAAAGCCATTATCCAATGCTATCAGCATCGACATTAAAGCAACCAATGTTTTTCCGCTTCCCACATCTCCTTGCAACAGGCGGTTCATTTGTCGCCCGCTCCCCATATCTTTTCTTATTTCCTTTATTACCCGTTTCTGCGCTCCGGTCAATTCAAAAGGAAGGTTTTGGGAATAGAAGGTATTGAATATCTCCCCTACCTTATCAAAATACAGACCGCGATATTTACGTTGTCTGTCTTTGCTATAACGCAGAATGTTGAGCTGCACATAAAACAGTTCTTCAAACTTCAGGCGATATTGTGCCTTACGAAGTAATTCAGGGTTCTGAGGAAAATGAATATTACGGATGGCGTCATCCAACGACATCAAGTGATGTTCTTCTATAATTTGCGGACTTAACGTCTCCGCAAGAGGTTCCTGCAATAAAGCAAGTGCATTCTTCATCAGCTTCTCCAATCCATGCGAATTGAGGAAACCGCGTTTCATCCTCTCCGTCGTGTTATAATAGGGTTGCAGCCCCATTGCAGAAAGGGTAAGTTCGCCCGAGGGATCCATGTCGGGATGCGCCACATTGATACGGCCGTTGAATACGGTCGGTTTGCCAAAGACTATGTATTCTGTCCGGGTCTTATAATGTTCCAACAGATACTTGATTCCTTGAAACCAAACAAGATCAATAACCCCCGTTCCATCCGAGAAATGACCGACAAGCCTGCGTTGTCTTCCTTCGCCAAAAGTCTCAAAACTGAGGATTTCACCTTTCAACTGAATGTAAGGCATATTACCGTCTATTTCATGAATATAGTAAAGACGGCTCCGGTCTACATATTTATAAGGGAAATAGTACAACAAATCACGCAAGGAAAAAATATTCAGCTCCTTGTTCAAGACTGTTGCACGTTGGGGCCCCACCCCTTGCAAATATTTTATGTCACGCGTAGTGATATCGAACATTTCAAATTAAGACTTCCGCTATTTTCAAATCGAATGGAGTTGTTAATTTAATGTTTTCCCTGTTTCCTTCTACCAACCATACCTCCTTACCCATTGCTTCCACTACGGAAGCATCATCGGTAAAAGCATCCGTATATTCTTGCCGATAAGCATCTTTCAGCAATTGTACATCAAATACCTGTGGAGTCTGAACCAGTTTATAGTTATTGCGTGGAACCGTTTCACTTCCCACCCCTGTCAGATGCCGCACTGTTTCTACCACATCTATCACAGGAATAACGGCGTGCCGCTGCCGGGCCGTATCATAGCATCTGGCAATTACCTGTCGGGACACAAAAGGACGGACACCATCATGAACACCTACCAGCCCCTCCCCCCCGACAAGTGCCAAACCATTCTTTACAGAGTGAAAACGAGTTTCGCCCCCATCGGCAATATCATGAGACAATACAAAATGATATGTCTCACACAGATGCTTCCAATAAGCCTGTTGAGCCAATGGAAGCACCAATATTATATGTATAGAAGGATCGTAGGAATAAAAGGCCTCAATAGTACGCATCAGCACAGGTTTGCCGCCTATCGGCAGAAACTGTTTCGGAATATCTCCACCCATACGCAAACCTTTACCACCGGCTACTATGATAACATGTTTCTTCATTCAGCAATCATCATCGCTTGTTTCAGTTCCTTCACCTTATCTGCACCGACATATTTTTCTGCGATTGCAAATGAAAAGTCCATTGCAGCACCGGGCCCCTTTCCTGTAATAAAATTGCCGTCATTCTGTACCAAAGCGGCTGTATAGTCAGCACCATCCAGATATTTATCAAAGCCCGGATAGCAAGTTGCCTTCTTTCCTTTCAACAAACCACGTTTGCCATATACCAACGGAGCCGCACAAATAGCAGACAACGGTTTACCGGCTTCTGCAAAGGCCATAATCAAATCACTCAATCCTTTGTGTGCATCCAGATTTGTCGCTCCGGGCAGACCACCCGGCAACACAATCATTTCCGTATCCGCTTCTTTCACTTCTTCAAACACCATATCGGCTATAACCGGAACTCCGTGTGCACCATTTACGGTCAGCACACCGGTTACAGAGACTGTCTTCACAGGCAAACCTGCACGTCTCAACACATCCACCGGGGTCAGCGCTTCCACTTCCTCGAAGCCTTCTGCCAAAAATACATAAATTGTTTTCATAAGCTACTTCAGTTTAAAGTAATATGTAATAGTACCCGTCTGGTTATTTACTCCGTCTACTTGGTTAAAGCGGGCTTTACGCGCCGCCTCTTCCGCAGCCTTCCGCAACGCAGCATTTACCGTATTGGTACGTTTGTTGATACTTGTACTTATCACCTGCCCTGCCGGATTTACAGTGATGGTTACCACCACACGGCCCTCATCCTGAACATTATAAACAGGCATCGGCAGACCGCCGCTGCCCAAAGAACGTCCATTAAGGTCAAATGTTCCATAACCACCTGTACCTGTCGATTTTCCTTCCGCCGCATTACCTGTCGGGCTACCTTCAAGACCACTCCCTGCCGTACCGGTCCCTTTGTTCCCCATCTGAGTACCCTTGCCAAAAGCACCGGCAATCTTCTTTGCCGCTGCCTCTGCCGCCGCTTTTTCTGCAGCCGCCTTCTTTTCCGCAGCAGCTTTCTCAGCCTCGGCACGTTTCTCGGCTTCAGTCTTCTCTTTCGGTTTTACAGTATCTTTCTTTGGAACTTCCTTTTTGGGAGTTTCCTTCTTGGGAGTCTCTTTTTTAGTTTCCTTTTTCGGCTCTTTCTTGGGCACTGCCACTGTTTCCTCTTCTGTCTGAGTGATTACTTCCTCTTTTACATCAACGGCAGGAACCGGCTCCGGTTCGGAAATATCAGGTGCAGGGGCTTCCGGCTCATTCATTATATCCACATCCGTCAACGTATAAGGGTCGGCATTGCCTTGCGACAGTTCCGTATTTCCCAATATAACAGGCACACCTCCTTCCTCCTGCATCTGCGGACGGCGAATAGCTATCACCAGCAACAGAATAAGGAGAACGGCATGTAGTACAATCGTACCAATCAGTCCTGTTATCTTATTTTTTTTCATGCTTTTATTCTCATGTTTACAGATTCTTCATTTCATTCAGAATGACAATAACGAAGAATCAGCTTATCGTTTCTTCTCAGGCGGACGCGTGGCCAGCACCATTTTGAAGTGATTTTCATTAGCAATGTTCAGCACCCTTACTATTTCACGATAAGGCACTGCCTCATCCGCATAGAGCGCCACATACATATCGGGCTCTTTCTGAGCGCACTCTTGCAAAAAAGCAGGCAATTCCTCCAACTCAATCGGCATTTCGTCCTGATTGCCGAAAGCAGTATAGAAATTCAGGTTCTTATCAATGATTACCCGCGTGAGCGGCTTTGCCGAAGTCTGCTGCTTACCTTGCGGAAGCAACACCTTGATGGCATTGGGCGACACCATGGTGGAGGTAATCATAAAAAATATCAGCAACAGGAATATGATGTCCGTCATAGACGCCATACTGAAGTTGGGCGATATTTTATGTCTTCTTTTCAGTGCCATACGCTTTTACTTTTGAACAGGTTCGTTCAGCAAATCCATAAATGCCATGGTGCGTGCTTCCATCTGGCTCACCACCTTATCTACACGAGTCACCAGATAATTATAGGCAAACATAGCTGCAATACCCACTATCAAACCACCCACCGTAGTAATCATAGCTTCATAAATACCTCCCGAAAGCAGAGTGATATCGATATTATTTCCGGCATTTGCCATTTCCCAAAAAGCCTGCACCATACCGGTAACAGTTCCCAAGAAACCAATCATAGGTGCACCGCCGGAAATGGTTGCAACAATAGGCAATCCGTTTTCCAGTTTGGCAACTTCAATATTACCTGTATTTTCAATAGCAGCCTGCACATCGGCCACAGGACGCCCCATACGGGTAATTCCCTTTTCAATCATACGTGCCGAAGGCGTATTGGTTATGCGACAATAGTTAATGGCCGACTTTATTTCGCCGGTGCGGATATAGTCACGGATACGCTCCATAAACATGGGATCGTCTTTGCCGGCTTTGCGGATAACCGCCAGTCGTTCAAAGAAAATATAGAAACACACCACAGACAGTACAGCCAGTACAGCCATAATCCATCCGCCTTTCAGCGCCATGTCCCAAAGGTTCATCTGCGCCTCTCCCGAAACAGGCGTCAAAACAGGATTACCCCCTGCCAGGGTATCCCCAATGGCTGTTTGCGCAGCCAGTAAAGTCAAGTTCATCATTAACGGAGACAATTTTTATATTCTTCAATTGTTTGTTTCAGCCCCAGATAAAGAGCATCGCTTATCAAAGCATGACCGATGGAAACTTCGTCCAGCCAAGGAATATTGTCATGCATATATTTCAAGTTCACCAAGCTCAAGTCATGTCCGGCATTCAAGCCCATCCCCAAACTGCGGGTCACTTTGGCAGCCTCTACAAAAGGAGCGACAGCCGCTTCGGGATTCCGAGGATAAAGAGTCGCGTAGGGTTCGGTATAGAGCTCCACACGATCGGCCCCGGCTTTAGCCGCATATTCTATCATTTCACGCTCCGTATTCACAAAAATAGAAGTACGGATTCCTGCGTGACCGAATGTATCCATCAGTTCCGTCAAAAAAGACAGATTCGCTTTGGTATCCCATCCCGCATTGGAAGTAATCTGGTCGGGAGCATCCGGTACAAGAGTTACCTGATGCGGTTTCACCTTCAACACCAAATCAATAAACTCGGGACTGGGATAGCCCTCAATATTAAACTCAGTGGTAAGCAAAGGACGCAGTGCATACACATCGCTACGACGGATATGGCGTTCATCGGGACGAGGATGAACAGTAATGCCTTCAGCACCAAACGCCTCACAATCTAAAGCAACTTTTATCACGTCCGGGTTATTCCCGCCACGAGCATTACGCAAGGTAGCTACCTTGTTTATATTTACACTTAACTTTGTCATCTTAGCAATATATTATTATCTTTGCAGTTCTGATGTGCAAAGTTAGCAGGTTTTATCAAAACCTAATCCATTTTGCCAAACAAAAGATTTATAAAATTAACTAATGAATATGCGTCCCATGAAATTCGCCATTTTTGGAAACACCTATCAGGCCAAGAAATCCACACACGTAGAGCGTTTGCTTTCTATCCTGGACAGGCACCGCGCCGAAGTTTATATCTGCCGGGAGTTTTATCAGTTCCTGACGGACGACTTGAAATTGCAAATTCGTCAAGCCGGTGTTTTCGAGGGAAATGATTTTGAAGCCGATATGGTGCTAAGCATCGGTGGCGATGGTACTTTTCTGAAAGCAGCCAGCCGGGTGGGATCGCGTAATATCCCCATATTAGGCATTAATACCGGACGTTTGGGCTTCTTGGCTGATGTTTCGCCCGAAGAAATGGAAGATACTTTCAATGATATTTACAGTAATAATTACCGGATAGAAGACCGCAGTGTACTCCAAGTATCCTGTAAAGAACAAGAGTTGAAAGGGTATCCTTTCGGTCTGAACGAAATCGCTGTGTTAAAACGCGACAGCTCGTCCATGATTTCCATTCATACAGCCATCAACGGTGCCTATCTCACCACTTATCAGGCGGATGGCCTTGTCATTGCCACCCCTACCGGTTCGACCGCATATTCACTAAGCATCGGCGGTCCGGTTATTGTTCCGCATAGCAACACCATCGCCATCACCCCGGTTGCGCCTCACAGTCTGAATGTACGTCCTATTGTAATTAACGATGACTGGGAAATAACACTTGACGTAGAAAGCCGCAGCCACAATTTCCTGATTGCCATCGACGGACGGAGTGAAACCTGTCGTGAAGGCAGCAAACTCACAATCCGTAAAGCTGATTATAAAATAAAGGTAGTAAAACGACAAAACCATATCTTCTTTAATACCCTGCGCAACAAAATGATGTGGGGAGCCGATGGCAGAGGATAATGAAATCAATCTGATATGAAACCTCCTTTAAGAGGAGTAGAAAACATTTAATCAAGTGAGGGAACGCATTAAACAGACTATATATGCATAATAATTCCGCCCACATCAGGTTTTGAATATGTGTATTCCAATGAAAATTATAAAAAATAGGGCACATAGATAGCTTCTTCTTTTATTGGCATGTCTCGGGCATGAGTTGCCTCATACCGAATGCAAATTCACCCATTTCCGTTGACTTTTGTTGGAACCGGTTTATAATGAATCACTTATGCCTAAAACAAATTATTCCAACAAGACTTAGAAAACATTTCTAACCTAAGTCATCTAGCTTTGCAAAAACATTAATACTAATCAACGACAAGAGAAAAGAGTCAAGTTTTCCATTGTAAATCAAGGTACAAGTATATTGGACACAAGTTATTTTTATATAATTACCATCTTCTCCTAAAAGCCTTTCAGAAGTGTCAGCCCCAGGAAGACCCTTCCCGTTTCACTCACTAGCATTCATGTATAAAGACAACCGAAACAAGCACTTGCTGCCCCATATTCCCCCCAAAACAGCAATTAATCAAAAAAATCCGGTAAAATAATAGTTTATATTATCAGAATAATGTATTTTTGTACCGTCGAATTAATCATTTCACAATGGTGATGAAATTTTATCACCAGTATGATATAAAATACGCACTTGAGTGATATAGTTTGCTCACTAGTGTGAAATGGTTTACTTAAAAGGAAGAGAACAGAAACACTTCCGCATGACAATGAATTATATAACCGAATAAAAAAACAAGGAACGCGAATGGCTGTCAAATTTGAATTTTACGAGTCACCCAATACGATAGGTACACGCAAGAAGCGGTATCACGCCCGTGTAGTGAACAGGGAGCGAATCAGCACCGACCACTTGGCACAGGAGATACACCATAGCTCTTCGCTCACCGTGGCAGACATCAAGGCAACCATTATCGCGCTCAGCGAGAAATTGGCCTATCATTTGAAGGACGGAGCACGAGTACACATTGAGGGGATAGGCTATTTCCATATATCCTTGACCTGTCCCGAGACACCGACTCCACACTCCACACGCGCCAACAATGTAAAATTCAAGTCGGTAACATTCCGTGCGGACAAATATCTGAAGAAACAACTGGCGGATGTGAAGACGGAACGCTCAAAGTACAAGCCACATTCCATTCCGGTGACGGACGAGGAGATAGACAAAGGACTGACAGAATACTTCCTGACACACAGCGTGCTGACACGCCGTGATTTCGAACAGTTGTTCACGCTGACACGCGCCACAGCCGGACGCTACATTACCCGACTGGCAAAGGAGAAAAAACTGTGTAACATATCTATTCCGCACAATCCTATTTATGAACCGATGCCGGGATTCTACGGAAAAGAGAAACTACCCGAACCGGAACAGGAAACGGATACTGCAACAGAATGAAAACACACTGAAAATATTTATAAAAGCAAATTCTACAAACAATTTCAGACTTATGATAAAAAGCTGAAACTTCTACATCAGACTGAAGGGTTTCCGGGAGGAAATCCTTCAGCCGTTTTCTCTATCTACGGGCATTTATGTGCAGAGGCATTCTCACTTTTGCCCCGCTACCTGCACCCTGCTCCGGCCATTGCCGGTTTTCACTATCTGTATCTGTGCCGATATCCGTTCCGTCATTTCCGCCACGTGTGAAATCACCCCGATTTTACGTCCCTGCATCTGCAAACGCTCAAGCGCATCCATCGCTATGCGGAATGTCTCAGGATCAAGGGAACCGAAACCTTCATCTATAAACAACGACTCCACATTCATCCGGTTGGAAGAAAGTGAAGACAGGCCGAGCGCCAATGCCAGCGACACCAAAAAAGACTCACCGCCCGAAAGGGAATGGACAGTGCGCACCTCTCCCATCATGTCGAGATCAACAATTTGCAAAGCAAGCGTATCCGAGATACGTTGTAACTCATAACGCGGGGCAAGATCCTGTAAATGCTTGTTGGCATAAAGCAAAAGTACGTCCAATGTATATCCCTGAGCTATTTCTTTAAACTTCACCCCACTCTGCGACCCGAAGAGTTCATTCAGTTTTGACCAGTTCTCATAATTCAATTGCTTTTCGTCCAACTCTTTCCGAATACCTGCCAATGCCTGCCTGTTTTTTTCCTGCCCATCCAGCATCAGCCCGATTTGAGTCAAACGTGTGGTTTGCTGTTCTTTTGATGACTGACAAGCAGACAGTTTAAACAACAAAGACTCTTCAGTTTCTCCTTCCGACGGTTTATGCGAACCTTCTCCGTGTTTAGCCAACAATTGACAACGTTCCGCCAGCACAGCCTGCACGGTAGTGAATCGCTCTTTCAACGCAGTCAGCTCTTTCTTCTCACGATTAATCCAGACAATATCTTTCGACAACAACTCTTCCAGCTCGGCACGAGTCGTAATCTCCTCCCGACCGGACAACCATTCGGTTATGCGACGGTTCTCTTCTTGCGACAACACCTCCAGACGTTCCACTTCTTTTTCCAACTGAACAGACTGCCCTTTGTAAGATTCCAACGCACCCGATAAATCCTGATATTGCCTCATGACTATATCCCAATGCTGCTGTAGCTCTTCCTGCCTCCTCCTGTTCTGATTCTCCACCTCGTGAGTGGGACGTCCTTCCAATATCAACGCACGTTGCGAACGAAGAGCACTCAAATCCGTCTCCAAAGCAATAGTCTTTGACTGTTTATCCTTTATCTGCACAACATGTGTCTCCTGCTCATGCTGCCTGGCATCCAGTTCGGCCTGCAGCCGTGACAATGCCTCCTTCGTATCGGTCTGTTGTTGCAAACGCTCTTTCCATTGCTTGTCAAAGTTCCGTAACGCCCCCTTCAACTGTCCTTTATCCAGCAAATCCTGCCAACCCGGAAGAATAGAAACATGCTCTTTCACTTTAGACAGACATTCCTCGGAACGATGAACGTAATTCTTGACAATGGTATCAAGCGTATTGATTTCCATTGTCCTGTCAGTAAGAGAAACGGTAAGACGTTCTATCTCTTGTGTCACCTTTTCTTTTGCCCGATTCAGCTCTGCCTCCTGCAAGGATTGCACCTCGGTAAGAGTAGCAGCCGGATGATGCAGACTGCCACACACCGGACAAGGCTCTCCTGTCCGCAACTGCGAACGCAGCAATACCACTTCGGCAGGCAGCAGCCGATTCAAACGTTCCGCTTCTTCCTGCATGGCTTTCAACCTTTTTTGCTCCATCTCCTGCAAAGCTGAAACTTCCTTCAGCATTTTCCGGTTCGATACAATCTGAGTCTCAGCCGTCTCCCGGTCGGCAAGAAGAGTAAGCACCAATGAGACAGCCGGTATCAAATCCGCATAAACCATGTAGTGCCCAAACCAATCCTCTATCTCCTTCCAAGTCACCTGAAGCAGCTTTATCTGTTGGCGCAATCCGGCCAGTTCTCTTTCCAGTTTTTCTTTCCGGCTGAGTTCCTTCTTTTCTTCCGCCTGTGCGTCCAACCATTGTTTTTGCTTCTCGGTTATCTGCACATCCAGCTCTTTCGCTTTATTCAGTTGGGGAGTCAGTTCGGCAAGATATTCCTGCCAAGCCGTTTGTGCCTTCTTTGCAGCTTCCAGTTCCTGTTGTGTTTTAGAGAAGAGTACAGCAGTTTGCCTGACTTGTTCCTGACGTTCCGCCAGCATTTTCCTGTTTGCATTCAGTTGTCCCGAAGTAGCGACTGCCTGCATAAAGACATCACGGATTTCCTGCGCCTGTTCCACACGCGCCAATAATGCATAACGTGCAGCAGACTTCTCCATCTCAATCCGTATTTCCTTCAACTCATTCTCAGCCTGCTCTTTGTTACGAGTGAGCGAACGTTCCTCTTCCACCCACTTCAAACAGGCGGAGAGTTTATCTTCCTCGCTCTTCAAAGCGGCAAGAGAGCCGGAAAGCAGAAGCTTCTCTCCATCCAATGCAGCCAATGCATCATCGGACAACAGCTCTATTCCTTTCATACGCTCCTGCAAAAGCCGAAACTCCATATCCGCACTCTTGGTCTTGGCATAAATGGACGAAGAAACACGAGAATAAATCTCTGTCCCCGTCAACTTTTCCAAAATCTCGGCTTTATCCGCCTGTTTAGCTTTCAGAAAAACAGCAAAGTCACCCTGCGCCAACAAAACAGACCGATTGAATTGTTCGAAAGATAGACCGATGAGCTTGGATACTTTAGCAAGAAGTTCCTTCCTCGTGCCCTGCTCTTCAGTATTTTTGGAAAGATTCATCAAGCGAAAACCGACACTGCGCAAGATACCCGAAGGCTTTCCTCCGGCACGACAGGCTGTCCAAGTAGAACGATATGTCTCTCCTGTCAAAGCTATGAAGTCCACTTCGGCATACCCCTCGGCTGTTCCTCGACGCAAAACAGAACGACTGTCACTTTGAGCAATCGTCTTATTGCGGACATCGGCCAATTCCACTTTCGATTCTCTTGCTTTGGTCATACGCGGAGTAGAATCGAACAGCGCAAGACACAAAGCATCCAGCAAAGTAGACTTACCGGAACCGGTACTGCCTGTAATGGCAAAGATGCCGGCATTTTTCAACGGTTCGACTGTAAAATCGACCTCAAACTCTCCTGCCAAAGAAGCAAGATTCTTTCCGCGTATTGCTAATATCTTCATAATGAACTGTTGTCTTAATTACTCTTTACCGGCCTCACTGATGACTTCCTGCAATAACTCTTTCATTGCTGCGGGCATCTCCTGCTCGTCATATTTCCTTTTATAATAGTCGAGTGCCACGTCCAGCGGACGAATTCCCCGCAGCTCTTCATAACTTACCGCCCGGAGACCACTCTCCTTTTGGACAGGCATTACCGCCACCACACGCGCCAACCTCACCGATTTACCCTGCAGAGCCGATTCTATTTTGTATTTATAAGAAGTATCGGGCTCCGTCATCTGTATTTTCACTTCCAGATAAGGCGAACGCGCATTTATTTCCCCATCAGGCAATTCATGAATCGCTTCCAAGACTTCCTCCAACACCGCAGGTCGGTCGGGGATGCTTAATAAGCGGACATAAGGCGGCACATCAATTTGATGTATCTGCGTTTTATCTTCTTCATACTCCACCATCACCACACTGCTTCTGTAACCTTTTTCGGAGAAAGACATAGGAATAGGAGCTCCTGAATAACGTACATTCTCTCGCCCGGACACTCGTTGCGGACGATGAAGATGCCCCAAAGCCGTATAAATAATCTGCGCATCAAAAGCATCGGGCGAAATACCCTCCACACCGCCGATAACGGTACGTTCGGAACGGTCATCATCGGATATTTCCGAGCCTGTCGCCTGCAGATGTCCCATGGCAATAACAGGTTTGCCTTCATCCCTCAGTTCTGCAAAAAGTTGCCGATAGAGAGTCTGAACACCTTGCGCATAGTTTTCGGCAGGCGGATAATCTCCTTGCCGCAAATAAGGAACGGCAAGGCAGAATGCAGCTATATCATTTATATTTATATCCGCTTGCGAACGTCCGGCACCGGGCTTATAAATCGGTATAATGAGATGTGCCAAGTCTATGTCGCCGTCCGCATCCCGCTTCACCACCCCTCTAACGGTGATGTTCATCTCCTCCAGCAACGGGTTCGGCGCTTCCAGGCGGGCTGCCGAATCATGATTGCCGGCAATGATAATAATTTGCAGTGCCGGACACTCGGCTGTCACCCGGCGGAGAAAAGAGTAATACAGCCGTTGAGATTCTGCGGAAGGGTTCGGCCCGTCAAATATATCTCCGGCAACGAGGAGTACATCAATCTTACGTTCTTTGATTTGCCTGCGTAACCAGTCAAGGAAACGAACATGCTCATCATAACGGCTGTATTCATAAAAAGTCTGACCTAAATGCCAGTCAGCGGTATGTAGGATTTTCATTCAATATAAAAACTAATTTAATAACTGAAATTCCCGGTTTTCACATAGACTTTATAATCTTTAATCATACCCGGAGCTCCCTGTTCTGCACGCGGAAGAATACGGAAGCCGGTTACCTTATATTCCTTGCCCAAGTCAATCACCACCTGATGAGGATAAGCCACATTATCTACCGTTTGCCAGAAAGTACTTTCCTGCAAATCATAAATTTTATCGGCTGTACGGTTACCGCTACGAGTTTCCTCGCTGTCGGCATATACAATCTTCCAGTTTTCGCGCGGAATCTTCTGCCCCTTTTCATCCAAGACATCAAATTCAGCTACTGCCGCTACATTTGTTCCGTCGAAAGAAGACAAACCTTCCAGACAGAAATAACGTCCTTGAGCAGCGGGTATTTTTACCTCTTGCCAACCGTTACCTTGATTAAAGCTGCCGGAAGCTACAGGTGTCTCATTCGTCAATTTCAGGTTTTGTCCTTCTTTCCGATGAGTCTCGGGAACCGTTACCCGAAGCATATCCAAAATCGGTTTATCCAAACCGGTAACCGTTGCCTCCCGTGGTCCTTTCAAATCAAGAACAATAATCTCATTCACTCCCTTCTTAAGCCAGCATCCCGGCATATAGAGTGTCTGTTGGGGACCGATTTCCCAAAAACGTCCCATCGCATGACCGTTTACCCATACCATACCTTTTCCCCACGATTCCATATTGAAGAAAGTATCCGCCACCTTGTCCAAGGTAAAGGTAGCACGGTAATAGGCAGGCACAGACTCGTCGTTTTTCTCTATCCCGCAGAAAGCAGAAGAATTCATATCCTGATAATTCTTGTCAGCCACAAAGTCATAGTTTACCGGGAAGTTATAGACAGTCCAGTTCTTCAGTGCTTCTATATCTTTGCCATTGACAAGTTCCACCTTTTCGGTAATACCCTTACGGTCGTGGATAGACTTATCGAAATTCACACGTCCCATCGCTTCTACCAGCAGGTCAAGCTGTGTGCCTGCTTTCAGAGCGGGCAGAACCACTTCCTGCTCACCGGCACGGCGGTCGAGACGCGCCAACAATTTACCGTCGGCAAAGACTTGTGTCCAGTCATGCTGTTCCGTAATTCTCAATATTGTTCCCGCTTTCACTTCCTCCGGCAGGCTAGTGCGGTAAAGAATGGTTCCCCAGCCCTGATCGAATTTCTCCATCGGTTTGATATCTTCGGTCTGTTTCGGTGTCGGGAGATTGTTGATTAACGGAGCAATCTGTGTAAACTTGATGGCAGGTACCTCCATAACAGGAAGTGCTTGAGGCACATCGGGCAGTTTTTCACCCTCTTGCAAATAATTCTTCAGCATATCGCGAAGAGCAAAGTATTTGTCGGTCGTCCAACCTGCTTCACTGATGGGAGCATCATAGTCATAGCTGCTGCACATGGCCGAATATGCCGGATTATTGGCACCACCCCACCAGCCAAAAGTAGTACCGCCATGAGTCATATACAAACTGAACGAAATACCCTTATCAAGCATTTCTTTCAAACCTTCCACCATCACTTCTCCGGGACGGGTCTCATGCTTGCGTCCCCAATGGTCGAACCATCCACTCCAAAACTCACTGCACATCAACGGAGTTTCGGGACGCACTTCACGCAACTTGGCAAATTGTTTGTCGATGTCGGCTCCGGTTCCGAAGTTGACAGTCCAAATCAGGTCATCAAGACCATTATTGAGAAAATTAGAACTCCAATCGCATTGGAAAAGAAGGACTTCAGTGAATCCGGCCGCACGGACTGTATCGCGGATAGCAGATACATAAGGTTTATCTGTTGCATAAGAGCCGTATTCGTTTTCCACCTGTACCATGATAATATTTCCGCCCCGAGTGATTTGCAAGTCTTCCAACTGCTTGCCCACTTCATGCATAAACATACCGACACGTTCCATATAATACGGATCGAGAGTGCGCAACTCCACACTGTCGTTCTTCAACAACCACCAGGGAAGACCGCCCATTTCCCATTCGGCACACACATACGGACCGGGGCGGACGATGACATACATCCCATGCTTCTGCGCCAGCTTACAAAAAGCAGCAATATCTTTATTACCCGTAAAATCATAATTCCCGGGTGTCTCTTCATGCAAGTTCCAAAAGACATAAAGACAAAGTGTATTCATGCCCAATGCCTTACACATTTCAATGCGGTGCTCCCAATATTCACGCGGAATACGCGGATAATGAACCTCGGCAGCCTTAACAATAAAAGGTTTGCCGTTCAACAGGAAAGTATTCTTTCCGGCTTCAAATGTGCCGGGCTTATTGCCGGCACATCCTGCCAACAGGAGCATCGCCAATAACAAAGTCAGTAATTTCTTCATATAACAATTATTCTTTTTAATGTTTTTTCCACTCTCATCATGACAAAGAACCGGATTCGGTCAAATAGAAAACTCTTTCAATCCAATGTCCAACTGTCCTTCCATTCCACCACCGGTACACCATCCTTAAACTGAATAGGCAACCAAATATATCGGGCATCACTCGGATGTTCGGGACGCCAAATGTCTCCCATAAAGATAAAGCAATCCTTTCGTCCCTCGACTTTCAGAATATACGTGCTTTGGCCACCGAAAGTAATCTCCCTGTTCGGTCCCACACAGGGATTGGGATGCTGTGTCCACGGTCCCCAAATGGATGGAGCAGAGAACATTCGCGCTTCATTGGGCGCCCAGCCGGTGCAACCGGAAGTTATCATCCAGTACATACCGTCCTTTTTAAAGATAGCAGGCGCCTCATTCTGTCCGGCAGGCGCCACACGCACATATTTTCCGGTATGCGAAAGGTAGTCGTCACTCAACTCGGCAATGTGCAGTGTCAGATTTTCTTCTGAAGCAAAAATATGATAAGCCTTACCATCATCATCCACATACACTGTCATATCTCTTGCCATCTGTCCACCTTCGAAATCGCGTTTCAAGATAAGTCCCTTGCCAACGGCGTCCACCCACTGCGGAGTCCACCATTTGGCATAGTGCAAAGCATTCAGCGTATCCATTGTTGCCTGTGCCTGTTCATCCATATCAAAGGGAAGTTTTCCGGCATTGACACGACCGGAACGGATAAAGCGATAAGGTCCTGTAGGAGTGTCACTCACTGCCACACCCGAACGTGCCGCTTCATAGCCCTTACCTTTCAGTTCAAGATGAAACCACATCACAAACTTCCCGGTCTTTGCATTATATACCACTTTAGGTCGTTCGAGGATACAGCCGCGTGTAATGTCACTGCTGTCATTGTCTTCTACCGCAAGTGCCACACCTTCATTTTTCCAATCGGTAAGATTCTGCGATGAGTAACACATCACTCCTACCATGGCACTGCTGGTAGTATCGCATTTATTCTCGCCGAACCAATAGTAAGTACCGTCATGATACATCACTCCGCCGCCATGGGCATTGATATGTTCCCCATTATTATCAGGCCACAATTCTCCCGAACGGATGGGAGACGGCTGTGTATTACAACCGCACAGTAAAATGAATCCCAGAAGGATAACAGTCGAAAGAATCTTATTCATGCTATTCATAGTAGATATGTTTTTTATTTACGGATACAAATATAATGAGTTTTACGGAGAACGAAAGACTAATACCCGGTCGTTAAAGAATAAAAATCGGTCATTTTACAATTCAGCCGCCCCGGAACGCTATCCGAGACGGCTTAATCAGTTTTTCTCATCAACAAAAAATTTTTATTATACAAATTGCTGTCTTTACAGCTAAGCATCAGTATAACACTTACGTATCTTGTTTATAATCTTAAAATTATATCCTATCAAGATGGGATAAAGATAGAAAAAAGCAGCCATATAAACAAGAAATATCATTGAAAAGAACTGAAAAATTTACTTTCCGGGAATTAAGCCAATAAGTAAAGTCCCGGCGACCAACCCATCGACAGCCGGAAAAAAGAAAAGCAACCGTTACGGAAGAGCAACAGATACTTCACGTCCCCAATCCTCAAACTCTCCTTTCTCCCGATTATATGAAGCGGCGATGAGAAGCTCTACCACCCGACCATAATTTTTCTTTCCTTCCGAAACACGGTTCCCTTTCAGGAAAAGATTATAAGCAAAATCCTGCATTCCGCCAAGTAGAGGACTATACTTCTCACTCCAATACTCCTGCTTCACCTCATAATCCTGCCATATTTCCGGACGGACTGTTTTTCCCCACTCCTGAAACCTGTCATCGGACAATAACTTCCTGGCACTGACCGCCACATAGGGCAACAGGCTGAAGTATCCGCTGTATCTCATTGCATCGGAGTCCGACTGCATACAGACAAGGAAAGCAAAATAATTTGCCTCCGCCTCACTGCCCACTCCCAGCAAATGAGCAAACTCATGTGCCATCGTAAAGGGATATTGTTCGGGGAGTACGTCTTCATTCACTTGTGCCTCGGCAAAAAACGGTCCCATGGCACCCAATACGCCCACGCTCGAATATAGCGGAGTAAATCCAAAATGCTTGATATGCTGCCACGGTTGCGGACGGGCCAACCCATAACAAGAGGAAAGACCGGCATAGTTTCTCTTGACGATAGTCTCCACCTCCTCTTTTTCTATACCGGTGTCATGCGTAAATGAAGCGTTCAGTCCCTCTGTGTAGACATCCAAAAATTTCATGAATACCTCTTCTTCATATTCCACAGGTCTCAAATTACAACGCGCATAAAGACTCGGACGGAAGTAATTCAATCCCCATGCCATATAAAACCAGATGACTATCCACAATACCAACAAAGTCAAACGTCGGAAAATAACGAGCCACCCTTCTCCACGCCTGCGCGCCATGACCGGAATAAATATCATCAGAGACACCACAACTACAGCCATTATCTCCTCCCAAGAAACAGGAATTACGGACGAAACAGCCGACAAAACAAAGGATACATTCGGATAGACATAATCGGCATATCCGCGTGCGCAACCGGGAAGGAAGCGGCAGAGCATGATATAAATTAATAATGCAACCGGAAGGATAATACCCCAACAACGCAAAATACGTTCTTTTCTCATGGATGTAAAGCTAATCATTTTCCACAACCCCCAAACAGGCATTTACCGTAAACGAAAAGTTCTCGTTTCACATCAAGTTATTGTAAAGCAAAGCATTAACCCACTGATATGTGTGAAACATGGTTTTCTGCTTCCTGCTATTGGACAGACACATGAGTTTGCTCAACAGTAGCAGCCAAAGCATGATAAATCTGTTTGGTCAAATTCTACTCTTCTTTCGTTAAAATACGTTCCAACTCCTCTGCAGTAAGTCGGAGATGGAATTGTCCCTTATAAGCTACCGAAATACCCCCGGTCTCTTCGGATACGATTATGGCCAGCGCATCCGTCTCCTGCGACACCCCCATGGCTGCACGATGCCGTAATCCCAACTCTTTGGGAATATTCAAATCATGAGACACCGGAAGAATACAACCGGCCGCCTCAATGCGTTTGTGACGTATAATCATTGCCCCATCGTGCAACGGACTGTTCTTGAAAAATATATTTTCAATCAACCTTTGATTGACATTGGCATTAATAATCTCACCCGTACGGATAATATCATTCAGCGGCATACTCTTTTCGATGACAATCAACGCCCCTACCTTGCCTTTACTCATGCTCATACAGGCAAGCACTATCGGCATAATGTCCGCCTTCTCGGTTTTCTCCTGCTTATTTCCCGTCAGAAAGCGGAAAAAACTGCCCAAGCGCTTATGTGAACCCAGCGTAACAAGAAAACGGCGCAACTCATCCTGAAATAAAATAATCAGAGCCAGCACACCTACGCTTACCAACTTATCAAAGATAGAGCCCAAAAGCTTCATCTCAAGAACTTGTGACACAATCAGCCAAATGCCGATGAAAACCAGAATCCCCGTAAAAATGTTGATTGAACCCGAATCCTTCATCAGCCGATAAGTCTGATATAGCAAGTAAGCCACCAGCAGGATATCAATAAGGTCTTTTATACTAAAGTCGATAAACATCTTTCGCTATATTATTATTCAAGATTATACTATTAACAGTCGATAGCACAGGACTTCATCTGTCGCACAATCCGCACAGCTTCCACAGCCTCCTTCACATCGTGTACCCTCAAAATGTCAGCACCCTTCATGAGCGCAATGGTATTGAGTACGGTCGTGCCGTTCAGCGCATTTTCGGGAGTACCGTCCAGAAGTTTGTAAATCATCGACTTGCGCGATATCCCCACCAATACCGGAAGGTCAAAAAGAGCAAAATCTTCCAAACATCCCATGAGCCCGTAGTTGTGTTCCAGTGTCTTACCAAAACCAAAACCGGGATCAAGAATAAGGTCTTTCACACCCAACTCATATAACTGATGTATCTTCCGTGCAAAATACCGGAATATTTCCTTCATCAAATTATCATAATGCGGAGCCTGCTGCATGGTTTGCGGAGTACCCTTCATGTGCATGATAATGTAAGGAACACCCAGCCCGGCCACAGTAGAAAACATCTCGGAATCCATCTCTCCTGCCGAGATATCATTAATGAGGGCTGCGCCATATTCTTCCACACACATCCGTGCTGCATCTGCCCGGAAAGTGTCTACCGAAATGGGAATCGAAGGACACACATCAGTAATCACTTCAAGTCCCATCCGCAGGCGATTCATTTCTTCTTCCAATGAAACATGGTCGGCATTCGGACGAGAGGAGTATGCACCGATATCAATAAAGTCAGCACCCTCATTTACTATTTCCACCACACGTGCAGCAATCTTTTCCACTGTCTGGAGACGGCTTTCACTGTAAAAGGAATCGGGTGTTACATTCAGAATCCCCATTACCCGAGGCTCCGACAGATCCATCAACTGCCCCTTTACATTAATGTATTTACTCTCTTTGTTCATCATCTCTACGAAGTGTTATTTATGTCGTACAAAAGTACGCACAATTCTTGAGTTTTTGTTATTTCCTGAACTATTTTTCAGCTATCTTTGCCGCAACTAATATTAATAGAAGGTATAATGGATATTTCAACTTTATATAAATGCTTTACGGAATGCAGTGGAGTAACCACCGACAGCCGTAACTGTCCTGAAGGCTCTATGTTCATAGCCTTGAAGGGAGAGACATTCAATGGGAACGCCTTCGCTGCACAAGCGCTGGAGAAAGGTTGCCGATATGCGGTAGTGGACGAAGAACAATACGCCGGTGAAAACCCGCATATCCTTTTGGTTGACAACTGCCTGAGAACCTTACAGGAGTTGGCCAACTTCCATCGCCGTACGTTAGATACCCGCATTATAGGCATCACCGGTACCAACGGAAAGACCACCACCAAAGAACTGATAGCCGCCGTACTTCAAAAAAAATACCGGATACTTTATACATTGGGCAATCTGAACAACCACATCGGCGTGCCACTCACACTGCTACGCCTCACTCCCGATGACGAGCTTGCCGTGATAGAAATGGGAGCAAACCATCCGGGTGAAATCAAAACGCTCTCTGCCATCGTTGAGCCCGATTACGGTATTATCACCAATGTGGGCAAGGCACACCTTGAAGGGTTCGGCTCTTTTGAAGGAGTGATAAAAACCAAAGGAGAGTTATACGAACATTTACGTTACGGAGGTGAACACACCATTTTCATCGATAGGGATAATGAGCATCTTAATAAGATTTCAAAAGGGCTGACCTGTATCACCTACGGCACAGAAGACGAAGCGGAACTCTATGTTAGCGGCAAGGCAGGAATATGTGCCCCATTCCTCACTTTCGAGTGGAGGCACGAAGACAGACGACATAAGGTAAGCACCCACCTGATAGGCTCTTATAACCTTAAAAATGCCCTTGCCGCCATCGCCATCGGACGTTTTTTCAATGTATCAGAAAAAGATATTTCAAAAGCACTGGAAGAATATATTCCACACAACAATCGCTCGCAGCTTACCCCAACTGCCGACAATAATCTGATAGTGGATGCCTACAACGCCAACCCTACCAGCATGATGGCGGCATTGGAGAATTTCCGCCGGATGGAAGTGCTGCATAAGATGGTCATTCTAGGCGATATGAAAGAATTGGGAAAGAGTAGTCATGAAGAACATCAAAAAATAGTCAGTTACATAGATGAATGTAAATTTGAGCGCGTAATCTTGGTTGGAGAAGAGTTCGGACAAGCGACCTCCTCTTACGAACATTATCAGGATGCCCGTCAATTATCAGAAGTCCTGAAAAAGTCTAAGCCGAAAGGATTCTATATTCTCATAAAGGGTTCGAACAGCATGAAACTCGCCCCACTGCAAGAGTTGCTTTAAAGTAGTTCATATACTATATCAGGAGGATATACCTAAATAAAAATTATTCACTGTATATGAGACTGTCCAAAATGTTCAGCTAATTTCTTATTTTCTCCTTCCGGACAAAATAAGAAATCTGAATACATTCATTAATATGCTGTTCTTCACTACATTCTGAATGACAGAACTAAAGATAATACAATAATCTTCTTGGACAGTCTCATATAGTAACTTTGAAATTTTTATTCGCATTTCTTCAGTTGAGCATCAAACTCATATAAGGATGCTCCGTTTCAAAAGACTTGGCTGTCAGGCTTTCTATCGTATAAAGATGATATTCTCTTCCTTCCCGATATTCACGATAACAATTACCGTTTTCCACAATATAGTAACCATTATTCTCAGGAATAGCATCATCGTCTTCTATTTGAATGGACAGACTCAGCACCGGGTGTTTCCTTGCAAGTATGGACAGCATCTTTTCCACATGAATCAAACGCGCCATTCCCAACGTGGACGAATCCCCGGAAGAAGGATGAATATACTCGATGACAGCTCCGGGGTATAGGGTTGCAGCTGCCGACAACAAGGTATCTTTGACCGCCTCAAAACCTGTCTGTCCGGGAATACCATCTGCCAATAACTCCTTAATATATAAGCTTCCGGCATCCTTTACCACAAAAGCCATCCCTGCCATCCGATCCGCCCGGCGTGCCACAAGCACCTTACCCCCTCCCAGTCGTAAGTCCGCCATGATAACCAGAAAATCCTCATAACTATGCAACATACAGCAGGCACGCTCGCGCATACGATTGTCGAAATACTGATACAGTTCGGCTGAAGCCTCATCCTCCTCTTCCACCCTATAAGAACCGGAAGGGATAAGTTTTTCTACGTTTACCCTTTCCATCACATAACCGAATCGCGGAGTATATCCCGACTTTGCATAATAGCCAAACAACCATTTCTCTGCCGGTATAAGAGTGCTGAGCAGAATGCCGTCATCATACATGCGACGATGCGTCAGCCTCAACAATCGCCGCATGGCTCCATGCGACCTGTAATCGGGATGGGTGCACGCACCGGAAACGTAAGAAGTAGCAATCGTCTCCCCGCAAAAAGTCATCGGGTAGGAAATCATTTGTAAAGCAGAAATGATTTTTCCATCTTCACGCACAGCCATATTGATATCATCTTTATATCTCAGGTCGAAATACAAGTCGGTAAACTCATCACTATCCGTGAAACAGAGTTTCCACAATGCTTTTACTTCATCCTTTGTGGTCATTGAGTTCGGCTATACATTTTTCGAGCAAGATAGTCGGCTGATAAGAAAGCTTCGCCTTACGCAGCCCCTCCAGTCCAAGATCCTCCTCGCGATTGATATACATATACTGTTCACCGATATGATTGGCATACTCATAGTTTATCATGGCATAAGAACCTTCGATATCGGTATTCGCTTTCTCCACACAAGTGTCCCATGTCTGATAGTTGATGGGGGCCCCATATGTAAATGCGGCTATCTTTCCATTCACATGTAACACTCCTCCGGTCAACCCCAACTCTTCCATGTGATGAAGGGCAAAGGTCATGGACCGCCGTTCGGCCCCCAAAGCCATTTGTTCATCGCAATTATTGGCACGACACCATTCTTCTTCCATTTTCAGGCATTCGGGAACAAGCTCGGGAGTCAGAAGCCTGTACTCATAATCGGGATACTGCTTCTTGAACTTGTTAATATGATTACGTTTAGACTGATACTTTTTACCTTTCAAGGCAGCCAGGTCAGTGCGCAGATAAAGATAGTCGAAATAGTCACGATCTTCGGTAAAGGTGAAACGCCCCGGCATCACTGCTTCAAGGTCTGCTTTCATCCCTACACATACCCCCAGCATACGGAACTTTGCCCCCAACGCTTCTGCATCCTCAATCAGTGCCTCCAACACCGGTTTTACGTCTCCTGTTCCTACCGGCATCATGTAGGCCAGCTCTTCACCGGCATAAAAGCGAAGCAACAGATAACCGTCCAAAACGGCATACTTGGTCTGGTATAAGAATGTCCAACTACAAAGGTTGGCAAACGACAAGTCGCAATTGCGACGTTGGCTGTTAAGTGTAAACGACTGTATCAGCTCTTTATCCGCTAAAGTAATGTCTTTGAATTCTATCATAAAATGTTTGTTTCTTTAATAACAAAGATAGAGGCATTTTTGTTAAATTACACCCAATAATTTAAGGATTGTTGGAGTGAAAACGGCTGTCATTATCCCGTTCAATGTCAATCCCAGACTGGCATAAGCTCCATATTTTCCACTGATTTCCATTGCCGTAGATGTTCCCACTGCATGAGTAGCCGTTCCCATGGACAAACCTTGAGCAATGGGACTTCCTACATGTCCCACACGCAACACCTTAAAGCCGAACACCGCTCCAAATAATCCCACAACCACAACGACAGCCGCCGTCAATGAAGGAATTCCTCCGGTAGCTTTCGACACCTCCATTGCAATAGGAGTAGTAACCGACTTCGGAGCCAACGAACAGATGATATCAGGTGTAGCTCCCAACAGCTTGGCAATGACGACCACAGTCACCAATCCTACCAAACATCCTGCCAACTGCGAAATGATAATTGGCAACAACTGCTTCTTTATCATCTCCAACTGCAAATATAAAGGAACGCCCAATGCCACTACCGCCGGCTTCAGCCAAAATTCGATAAGCTGTCCGCCTTCATTATAAGTTTCATAACTGATGCCTGCAAATTTCAAAAATAGAATAAGCACGGCAATGGTAAGCAATATAGGGTTCAAAATAACCCAGCCTGTCTTCTTCTGAACGATACGTGACAGAAAGAATACTCCGAAAGTAACCGCCAACAAGAAGAACTTATTTTCTAAATATTCCATTTGATTTACGAACTAATTGATGAACCCATCCGGTGACTACAAGCACCAGAACTGTACTGACTAAGGTAGCAATCACAATCGGCCAAAACTGTGCCGCAATCACATCAAAATAAAGCATCAGCGCCACACCGGGTGGCACAAAAAAGAAGCCAAGATTAGCAACTAAAAAGTCGGACAATCCCTGCACCCATTGCAGCTTTATCCAACCCAACTTCAAAAAAAGGGTGAGAAGCAGCATCCCTATGATACTGGAAGGCAACTTAATGCCTGTCAGAAAAACAATCAGTTCACCCAAAGCCAAACATCCGAAAAGGATGGCGCATTGACGTATCATACCTTATGAATTTAATGAAAACTTATTGAAAACTGCGCAAAGTTAAGGAAACATCCTGTTTGGTGTTCAATAACATACGTTTTTTGCATACTTTAAACCAAAAATAATATAGATTTTGCAATGTAGATATTGCAAAATTACCTAATTTTGCACCGTGAAAAACAACACTCGTCTTTAGAACGTACATAATTAATATATATCATGGATTTAATATCTGAAATCGTAGAGCGCGCGAAAGCAAACAAACAGCGCATTGTTCTCCCTGAAGGAACAGAAGAACGTACATTAAAAGCTGCCAACCAAATATTGACAGACGGTGTTGCCGACCTTATTTTATTGG
>OJON01000466.1_pt1 | contig 27009 bp, 29 predicted proteins | sample 1598031 | NCBI WGS metagenome assembly OJON01 (sample SAMN01915216, study PRJEB22387) | human gut metagenome | isolation source: stool | host: Homo sapiens | place: USA | reverse complement strand
GCGCCCAGATGCTCCCAGCGCTCCTGCACAGGCACCGGCACCTGCACTGGCACCTGCTCCCGACCCGGCACCGGCACCGGCTCCCGACCCCGCACCTGCTCCTGCTGAGCCTTCTCAGCCGAGCGGCGGTTCGGGTGGATGGAACTTCGATGATGGGTCAAAGCCGGAAGATAGTTTTGGTCAGTCCTCTGGCATTGACTGGACGCAGGGTGCGACTCGTTCGTAATTGAAAAGATTACGCACTGCAGTAATAAACTGCAGGAGAACTGATAACCCGATGGATGGAAACATCCACCATAAACTCCGACGTGCGGGAGAAAGCGAAAGCTTAACCGTACGAAGCTCGGTGAAGTCGGCAGAAGGTTGACTCAAGCAGCCAACTGATATGCCGGTGGTCCATAAAACACCCACGGTGAGCATGGCTCTAAAAGAGCCCGACGAACCTGCGAAGTAAAGGGATACAGTCCATGCAGTGATGCATGTCGATGACACAGCTAAGTAAGGACTTGCGTACGAAAGGCTGTCAAAGAAGTCATTGGTCCCATAGCAGGCACCTAAAGGTGTATGGTAACGGATAGGGTTATCGGAACGAGGAAAGGTATTGGGCATCCTCAACAAGGATGTAGGCTGACGAAGAACAATAAGCAGCCAAACCGGTGCTGAAAAGCAGAGGTCGCAGCGATGATGGTACTTGCAATGAGTACCGGAGTGATGGCCTCAAGTCGGCGAGGATTCGTCGATGGAACGCCGTGTGCGGTGAAAATCGCACGCACGGTGTGAAGCAGGGGAAAATGCGGAAATAAAAAGCATGCCCTCGTGGTGATGACACAAGGACATGCAAGGCTGATACGAATAAGCACTCATGCTTATCGCCACTACTCATTATAAATCATTGACTTCTTGAATGCAAGATACAATTACACTTTTATAAAGACATTGTTGCATCAGGTGTTCTCAAATCAGTTTTCAACAATAGGAAGCGCAGTTTTGCAGAAGCATCAGCATACAAGACGCAAGATGAATTATATTGGTCAATGTTAAACAATACATTCTTTTTTAATCTTTAAAAAGATAAGAAGAACGGAGTAGTGGCGTAAATAAAGCAGGCAATACTGATGAAGTTTTTATTTATATTTTTGGTAAATATGTAAGTTTTTGAACTCCTCAATTAGAATTTAAACAATAAAAACAAACATATCTGCTAAAAATATAAATAAGAACGGAATTGGCAAAACCCACAAGCAAGGTATCAGTTGACTTTATTAAAGCATTACCTATTGCTATATGGTTCAAATGGTGACCACGATGGTGGCTGTGGAAACTGTGATTAAAACATGTACACCAAGCGCTGGAGGTTAAGTATTACCTTTAATTAGGCCAATAAGAAGCTTCCAATCAAACAACAAAAGGAGACTCCACACGGAGCCTCCTTTTCCTTTTGCCAAAATGTGCGAATTGAATACAATGAAAAGAGAAAGGAGCAGTGACGGAATTGAAACCGATAAAGCTGAAAGAACTCCTGCGCACAGCCAAGGACCCTGCCACGCAGAGAATTGTCATTGATGAAGGTCTTTGGTTTGATGCTCCTCTATTTGAAGGTGTTGTTAAAGATGTGGATGAAGCACTCGGAGAACGTATCATATCAAATTGGCAGGTGGAAACAGATGGTACGCGCTTAATTGTATCAAGCAATCCACCCCTCCAGGATTTGCAAGAATGTAGACCTTCTAAGATAGCACATATGTGATAACTTTAGTTTTTGGGTTTGCAAAGATGATGGACTGCCAAGAAACGCAATATGAAGAGGTTGCTGTGCAGCTTGCAGCAATGCTTGCGTGTCAGTTGTAAAATGACTCCAAACAGCTAAGGACATTGTAAGCCCCATGATGACTTTCTTTGTTACTATATCTTTTACGACTAACACCTTTACATCAGCTCCTTTATAAGGGATTTTGTCGCTAACAACTTCGCAAAGCACTCTGCCATAATAAATATTGACTTCTCGAGGCGCTTCGTTTGCGGCTAACAACTCTGGCAAAAGTTCAAGACGGCATTGGGGAAGGCGTTTTTGCAATGTTTGTTGCCGATGCACAACAGGAATGTCTCTACAATCTTGTCCGGAGTTCCCGGTTTTTGTGGTATCCGGTTTTTGATTGTTATCAACCATCGAACGCAAAAGCATGTCGAGTTGAGAAACAGCTTGCTTCTCAATATCGCCTCCAATTTTCTCGACATCTTTGATTACAATTTCTTTCAATGTGTACATGCATCCTTCGCCGTGTTCTTCGTGTGGGTGTCCGCGATAATAAAGGAGACCGTTCGTGTGGACAACTGTCAGTGGAACAGCTTTACAGTATGGGCAAAATATGTGTCCCTTGTACCGCCTTTCATAAACCGTATGGTCGAGATTGTACTCGTTGCGTATCTGCATGATTGTGACTGGTTTGTGTGTGATGTTGAAAAAAGCCTCTGTGTACTTTGGCATAGACTAACAACTCCTTTGTGATTTGAGGTGATTATTATGATTACTTTACATGACTTATTGGACAATTTTTGTTGCATTGACCCATACACTGACTATGCAATCGTCAACATAGAAACAGGTGAAGTGCTTGTTGACCGCGTCCACGATAGGACATACACGGTTGATGATGTTGATGATTACGCAAAGTTCTTACCTTATGCACGCAAGCAGGTTCGAGCGTGGGAAACAAAAGATGGGAAAATGATATTCTATATTCTGCCGCCAAGAAAAAAGAAGGCAAGGCGATGAAGCCAACAATGAAGAACAAATTATCAACGGAGAAAACGCAATGATTTTACATCACTACATTTGGGGTGATATCGACATCGACATCGTCGAGGAGGTAGCACCACATTTTCTGATAGCAAAGCACTATGGCAACTTAGCTCTTTTTTGCAGACTCACAAAACATCAGAACCATTACTTTCGCAATTCCGACAAGAGCTTTTACGCCGCAGGTTTTGACGATGAGGGCAAAAGTATGAACCCCTCAGACGAGTACATTCCGTTTGTGCCAGACATCTTGTACGACGATGATGGCATTGGCTATTTATGCTTGATGCAGCCCTCATGGCTTCACACGATAGACGACATTAGACATAAAATCGATGGCATACTTGCAACAGACAAAAAGATTCGTGAACACGATGAATACTATGTCGGCTCATTAAGGAATGATATTATCAGCCATGAGTTGGTTCAGCGCGTAGAATGAAAGGCAGTGATGGCAATGAAGCCAATAAAACTTAAAGACCTTTTAACACAAACAAAAAAACCAGTGACACAGCAAATCGAAATAATGGAAGACTACGTGCTATCAGTAAAAACAGTATTTGAGGGAGCAGTAAAAGATGTTCCAGAGGATATGCTAAGTAAATACTGCATAAGCGACTGGTATGTCAGAGATGAAACCTCTGTTCTTGTCGTTTTGGTGTGGACTAATCCGCATGAGCAACCAAATAAGTAGATGAACGCAAATAACAAGTGTACGGAGAACTAAATAGGGATGTGCTAAAGTTTTTGGACAATGCCAAAAAAGCTATATGAATTGGCTTTGTTGAATTCTGAAGGACATTTTTTGTATTGGTGTCAAAGTGCTCCCAAATTGCGCCGGATAAAGTCAATGCCATAAGAGTCGCTCCTGTATCGCATTCTTTCAAGATGAGTACGTTTACGGTTTCTTTCTTATCTTTGTACCGCTCATTCGTAACATTGGACACCAATTGGCAATTTACAACCCCGTAATAAATGCATACGCCTTCCGGCAATTTGTTGGACTCAATCCGATACGGCAATTCCTCAAGACGACATTGCGGGAGACGGTTTTGGCGCACTTGATGTTGATGCTCTGCATGAGCATCATTCCTGTTCCCATTGCCGTTTGCAGGCTGCCGATTTGCATTGAGAAGAGGGGTGGCAAATGTAAGCCGGAACAAGAAATCTCGTTGAGCTAAAGCGTGGTCTTCGTCTTCTCCGCGAAGCCTACTAATATCTTTGACAATGTGCTCATCCAACACAAAACCGCACCTATCAGGATGTACTGCGTTTGGATGTCCACGAAAATACAAGCGTCCTTCGTCATGAACAAGGGTAAGAGGAACAACACCACAGCCGGGACAGAATAGATGACCTCGATAATTACGCTCGTAAGCTGCAGGGTCAGCAGCACATTCTTTGCGCACATGCATAATGTCAATGTTTCTGTTAGTAATGTCATTGTATGCTTCGGTATACTTTGCCATAGGTTTACAACTCCTTTTGTGATTTGAGGTGATAAATGTGATTACAATACATGATTTGATGGGAAATGGTTGCTGCACGAACCCCTATACTGATTTTGCTATTGTGAATATCAAAACAGGGGAAGTGCTTGTAGACCGTGTTCACGACAAAACCTATACGGTCGATGACAACAAGGACTATGACCAATTCCTTGCATATGAATGGAAAACTGTGAGAGCGTGGGAAGCAAAAGATGGTAAGATGATATTTTACATTTTGCCGCCAAGAGGAAAGAAGGCAAAACCATGAAACCAACCGTAAAATCATTCCTTGCATTGGCAGGAGACAAAGAACTAACCGTTCACATCGCCCGTTATAAATCGGATTCTGCTGATGGTTACAGCGATGAAGAAGTCTTTTGTGGTAAGTCAAATGATGTTCCGGAATGCTATACAAATGAGAAAGTGACAGAGTGGACAACAACGGACAATTCGGAAATTGTGTTGTATATTAACTGAATTAGAGGATTTCTTCCACAATCAGAAACTCAGAGTTCTTGAGAGAAACGACACGGCAGCCGTTCCGCATAGAACCTACGGCTTTTCCAAGAAAAGAGATGCGAAGCTCTGCGGCAGGATTGCTAAGTAAATCCTTGGTTTCTTGAGTGAAATGATTCCAGACACCATTTGAGACATTCATTGTCAGCAAAGGTTCCCCTGTAGCGATGTTCTGGAGGCCACAATGATAGAACGGCTCTTTGTTGTAGTGGCTCTCAGCAACGTCCAGAACGCATTTGACGCGGCCGTAATAAACAGCCACTTCAGGCAGGTGGGGTTCACTGCTTTTAGGAATCATCTCAATCAGACGCTGAGAAATTTTGCGACGCTGCAGCTTCTGTGCCAAAGGTCCTTCATCTTCCGGCTGATGATGAGCCGCACCGTTTCCACCGGCGTGGACAGCACGAGCAATTTGGCGTTCAATGGTTTTTGCCAGAGCGCGGCGAAGCTGAGAACGGATAGTCTTTGCGTTTGCAGGGTTCTGAGCGTCGGTGGCGGTAGGCACATATTCGGGGCGGATAAAATCACAGCCGTCCATGTGAGCAGACCTCGGAGCTGCGCGGAAAAACGGGAAGTCTGCCCCCTGCACAACAATGAGCCGGGCTTGCTTGCATTCTGGACAGAGAAGATGCCCTTCATAACGCTGCATGTAGATATGAGGGTCTTTTTTGGATTCCTCACGAATGTCGGCGACGGCAATCAGACGGCGTTCAGAATCGTAGTAAGCGTATTCGTATTTTGACATAGTGGTCACAACTCCTTAAATAAATGGTGGTGATGAAAATGAAATTGAAAACAATAATGGCTTGCGGAAGAGATGTATACTTTGACTATCAGCTTATCAACGCCCATACAGGAGAAACTCTTGTCGACCGTGTATGCGATAAAACTAATAGCAAAAGCGGTGAAGAGGAATGGAAAGAACATTGCAAATATGAACCATACAAAGACTGGAAGGTTCGCAAATGGGAACTCAAAGACAGAAAAATGCAGCTTTACATCTTACCGTAAGTGCGGGTAAAAGTGGGATACACTAATAGTATACTAACTTTGCACCACGCCAATATTATACCATGAATTTGTACTTTTACATTACGTCGTTCTTTACACAAAATAGCTTTTTGTTTTACATAAAACGAATATAGATTTTTCATCGATTGCCGTAGAATTACAACAGGCGTACAATAACGGCAAAGGAGATGATAACCATGACCACAATTGCACAAAACATCAGCAACTACCGCACACGAGCGTTTTGTGGTAGATACAACTTCGCAAGGAAAAACACTGCGATGCGCAACGAGTATGACTTCAGTGGCGCAAAAAATCCGTACACAACATAAAAATAGAGGAGGCTACCCAAGCATGGGCGACCTCCTCTTCTTTGTGTATACCTCAACACCGCACCGTCACCTCCAGAACAACTTCAAGAACGAAAAGAAGACGATGGGGATATTCATGTCATTTAGTGTGAATTTTCGATATTTATTCATGTAATTTTACACGAATATAAAGCAAAAAAAGGGAGCCGTGTTTCACGACTCCCTTTCATAGCCTATCACTGCAAAATCTTATTCAGTTGTATATTCAGAATTCGGCTCAACGCCTCCAACCGGTCCATCGGAACATTGATGCCCACCGGCGGTTGGAACTGGAAGCCAGCCATGTTTTTCAACTTTGCTCTCAACTCATCTGTAAGGACCGCCTGCGCAGTTTTGATGAAGTCTCCGCTGATTCTTGGTTCGCACTTCGATATACACCACTCCGGACGCTTTTCGAGGGTTTCCGTATCGAAGTAGAACAGCAGACTGCGGTTGTTATCGTATATGGGAGCCATGCCGGTAATACGCATCGTGTCATTATCGAAAAGAAACCCGACATTGCCTAAGTGACGGTCAATGTTGAGGATAAGCGCATCCAAGACAAACATCCTGCGCATCAGGTCTTCGCTGCCGTATTGCGCGGCAAAACGCAAAAGTGCCGCAGGATTTCTGCGGTTTGGAACCGACAGCACGGACATCTTAGCCAGCCCGAATTGTTCGCTGGTAAACAGCTTGCATTTTGATGCAAGCCGCCCGTGATAGAAAGCAAGGTCGTACTCGACATGGTTGCGGCAAAGAATATCGGCTACCTGTGACGCGAGAAATTCAGATAGAGGCTCAATTTCATAGGTGTCACTGCCGCTTTTGTACAGATAAACCGTATCATTTTCCCGCTGCCAGCACTTTGCATAAGCGCCATCTGTTCCAAATTCGGGGGAGGTTGAAGAAAGCGTGGTGGAGGAAATAACACCATCGAAGGCCGCGTTGGAAACCAGTTCATCAAACTCGTTGCGATAGAGAGATACCTCGTTCCACGTCAAGGGACTTTCCGGCTCTTTTACCCAGAATGTGTCATTGAGAGAAAGCGCATGCGTTAACCGCAAGAAATTCTCGGTGGATTCACAGCCGTACTTTTTCAAAAGCTCTGCAATGTGTTTTCTGTGCTTAGGCGCTTTGCGTGCATCAAGAAAATCACCGATGTTATTATAGCCAATGGGTCTGAGTGAAGTATACCATTCAATTTCCTTGCCAGCCGTAAAGCCGAACTCGTCTTCATAGCAGTCGAATAGGAGCCACGGGGTATCTTTGTTCATCAGTTGGAATAGCACGCGGGAGAACACCTCACTTTATAGGAGCTTCTGACAATTAGTACAGTTCTCTTTCATATAACGTCGGCGGTTACTTCTTCTCTATCTTGGACTCGCTTTAGCCTTTCGATTTCGTTCGCGGCTTCTGCGTTCACACTGTCTATAGCACGATTTAGGCTTGCTTCATCGGTGGCAATATCATCGGTACGCTCCATGGAATCGGCAAAATCGCGTAACACCCGTGCCAATTGACGGCGTGTAGCGAATGTGGCCGAGGCACAGGAATTGGAAATGTTAGAAGCTAATTCATGAACACCGTTTTTTCCGAGAGCCTCAACAGCAGCACCGATTCGGAGATAATCTCCGTTGGACTTATCACTGCCTAGAAATTCTGAAGATGCGGCGAATCGCTTTATATCGTATCCAAAGGTGAAGCAGAAGGAAAGGAAAAGCTCCATGGGAACATTGGATTCTCCATCGAGCATCTTTCTGCAGGTGCGGGGATTCATTTTGTAATGAAGGAGTCCGCCGTAATAATCATCCATACTCAATCCGAGGATAAAGCGTTTCCATTCCATAATGCAAACTATCGTTGCGGAGGTTTCTTTGACCCAAGATTCCCGCTTTTCTGCAATTCCATCAGAATAGCTTTTCCAATTAGCTGCGTTTATATGGGGCTTTTTCATTGCATTATCGCCTCTGGGGTGTCCTCAATGTCGTCAACTTTTTTGGTCTCAAGTCTCAATGTCCGTTTGAACACCACAATTTCTTTGTCGTTGAGGGTATGCGCCACCATCTTTGCGTAATACTCCGGACGGCTCATGGTCGAGGAGAAAGTGCGAGCGTAGGTCTTGCCGGAGCGAACAGCACCTTCCGTCTGAATCAGCCCCTTATCCAGCAGGCTGTTGATAAGTGAGAAGATAGTCTGCTTTTTCCAGTTACGGATGCCATCTTCCTCGGCTTTTTCAATGACCTGCGCTTGGGAGAGGGCTTTTTTGCTGTCCCAAAACACATTCATCACGGACTCCTCGGCAGGAGTCAAATGGTAGGGGCGACGAGACCTTGCCATAGATGATACCAGCTTTCACACAATTATTGATATTCAGATAAGTCGAGCGGCTCGCCTACCTCTATTGTGATAAGTTGCTCATCACTGACTTCATCACCTGCGATAATGTCACGGACATTAACGGAGCGGACAACGTCGCTATCGTCTTCCTCGCCAGAGCATAAGGCATCAATTAAGTCGGAGACAGTCCCGTAGTGGATAGTTGCAAGCGGACGACTCTCACCTGCGCGATAAACAACGACAGCCTTTTCACTCGGATACATGCAACGCAGAACATCGTACAGGGTTAATTCTCCGTCGTCCGGGTCAGATTCCTCGACTTCGAGAACAACTGTGCCGTCTACGTTGACGTAGAGTCCAGAAATCTCATAACCGTCATCAATAAGTGACTGCCGGTCAATTCGTCCAGCCTCGCCCGTCAGAATAAGAACGCGGTCATCGGGCGATTCCGAGGATTCGGGAATCTTATAGATTTCGACTCGCTGTTCTGGGTCAAGCATGGCCAGAATCTTGGTAAGCATGGACTCGTTCATAATTGCTCCCCCTTACTTAAAAAGTGCATTTCAATTTTCTTGTTGTGTGGTGCTGCTCTTATCGAGAGCATTCAATTGTTTTTTGGCTTCGGAAATGTAGGAATTGTAATTGAGTTTGTCGAGAATAGGTTTTCCATCATCACCGTAAAACACCTTTTTGGTCTTTGAAAAAAGCCGCCCGGCAAGCGGTTTTGCCTTGACATCTACATGGCTTGAGTTAATAATCGCTCTGGAGATGTCGTCCATTGCATCGGGACCCAAAGAGACAAGGAACGCTGCAAGCTCCTGTGCATAGAGGTCGGCAACGGTTTGGGGTATAGTAGCTTCCTTCGGGGCATCAAGGTCATAGCCAAAAAGATAGCAGAACTGGGCGAGGTAGGAAAAGTAATAGGACCCAAATCGCACATTTGGTTGGAGAAATGCCTTTTGATAGGCGCTGATAGGCATACCGAGCAAAGGAGCATACTCCTCTACAGAGAGACCCAATTGAAGGCGTTTGTACTCTATTAAGGCGTTCAAATACTTAGCGGTTCTTTCTGTTTCCGGCAGATACCGACGGGCTTTTTCCCGAAGTGCAGAAAGTGTTTTCTGCCGTTCTTCCGAGGATTCAGTGTTCATCTTGCTATACAGGCTCTGAATATCGAAAACATCTTCAAGTCCAGCGTTCGGCAGATTTTGTATGTTATCCATAAAATTTACTCCTGCATACCGTCAGAAATTGAGATTTCTTAATTTTTATAATACCATAAAAATGCAACAGAATCAATCATAAAACAGCAAAAGTGAGAACGATTTTGTCTGAACATGTACATGAGATTACCTGTGCATACATTTCGCGTATGATGGACAGTTCTAATTCCGTCGAGCAAATTCCCGGCTGACAAGTTGTCCATTTCTCAAAAATGTGGTATAATAAAATCAAAAGAAAGACTAAGAACAACATTGGAACGAGGAAAATACAATGGCTAAACCGACAAATGCAGAAAGAATATATTCGGATAAGCTCCCGATAGTGCTAAAACCTGTTGGCTGTTCTTATACAGATGCCGAATGGAAGCGATATATACGGCTTTTCCCGGCAAATGGCTGGGGTATAGCGGACGAGAAAGATACAAGAGATAATGGGAAAATCAGTGATGTGGTAAAGCAAATCGCTGAAAAACACCCAAAGCAAATCAAAGCAAAAAAATGCCTTTTGTGTGGCTGCATTGATAATGACACTTATAATGCTGCATGGGGTATGTGCAAAAGCTGCAATCATACCGTATGGAGAAAAGGCAGAAGCAAAAGAAATGCGAAAGTAATAGACCCTCTTACCGGCAAAGAAACAAAAGAATGGAACCGTGACAAAGAGCAAGCTACTTGTGTTGAATGCGGTGCGAAAGGAATTACGTATGTTTCTTTTTGCATGTGCTTACATTGCGGAAGAAACCAAAGCGCCCGTATACTGAGAATCGGCGGAAGAAAACGCAGACCTGCAACATTGAGTCAGGTAGAAGTATACGAAAATAAACTGAATATGATATTCCCGAATGGACCGGATGAACTTCGAGATGTAAAGCTCATTCGCCGCCAGACGCCGTAATTTTGTGCAGATTTAAGAAGATTCTGAGCGAAAACGCGAAAACTTTTCCAAAACTGTTTGTTCATAGCAGCGTCAAAAAATCGAGGTGGGCTAACAATCCGTTACCCCACCTCAAATGATATAGACTCGTTATTTATGATATTTTATAAGAGGCGTACAAATGCTGTACGCCTCTTCTTTTTTGATGTCATTTCTGCTACAAATAATGATTGCAGAAATGTGCGAATGGCATAGAATTATAAGTAGAGGGCAGGAAAAATGCCGTAACTGTGTCAAAAGTTAAAACTTGTGAGCGTGATTAGCGGCGACCGCAGGAATGCGGGTTCGCCTCTACCCAGAAGTTATACCCAAAAGTGAGGTGGTGATACGATGGTATACGGCTATGTCCGGGTATCGACAACGGGGCAAGTTCCGGGCACATCGCTGCAGGAGCAAGCCTCTCTAATTTTGCAGAAATATCCGACAGCAAAAATAACTGAGGAAGCAGCGTCCGGTGCCCATGAACGGCCTAAATTTGATGCACTTTGCAACGAACTGGTAGAAGGCGATACATTGGTCGTTTGCAAAATGGACCGATTTTGTCGCACTGTCAAAGAAGGGCTGGGATATGTTGACGCTCTGAGGGATAAAGGCGTGACCGTCCACATTTTGAACATGGGGCTGATTGATAACAGCCCTATGGGGAGGCTTATGACAACGATGCTGCTGGCCTTTGCGGAATTTGAGCGAAGCCAAATTATCGAACGTACACAATCGGGCAGGGCCGCGGCAAGGCTCAAACCGAACTACCGTGAGGGCCGTCCGCCCAAGTACGGCAAGGAGCAGCTTGAGCACGCTGTCGGTCTGCTTGGAACCTACAGTTACAAGCAAGTTGAGAGAATGACAGGCATATCCCGTAGCACTTTGCAGCGGGCCAAGCATGAAAGAAGGTAATTATCATGTCAAAGAAGTATAAGGTGGCGTGTGTGCAGTTCACGGGTGTAACACGCGAGTGCACGAACGGCAGTGAAAAAGAAATCTGGACGTGCGATGCGGTGCTGAGTACGGAGCTGGGCATCGTCCAAGGAGTTGTCAAGACCAGCTACGACCCGGTGACGGACAAGTACAGGGTCATCGAGGCTCCGGCGGGCGTTACGCTAATTGATTGGGATGCGGAAAGCTTACATAAGTTGGCTGCAGCTACCAACGAGTACCTTCATGCGCAGGCAAGGTGACTAATATGGACAAATGTATCAAGGTGGAGAGCCTGTGCGGATTTGCAGAATCCAGCTTCTTTCATTCGCCCAATCCGGTGAAGGGAGCGGCAGCGCTGGCACACTACGAGGGCATCGCCCAGATGATAACAGGCCAAGGCGTAGTCTGTGCAATTATGGATACGACCTACGACCCATACACGCAAGAGTGTACGGTCAGTACCGTGCCGGAGCTAGACATCAGCGCTCTCCGCCCAGAAGACGTGATGATGGTAGCGATGAAAAGCATGAACGAACGGATGCTTGAGCAGATGCGGCGGGAAGAAGAAACGGTCCGCCGTAAAGAATCCCAACAAGGGGGAGAAACACCCGTAAGCTAACAGCGCACGGGTGTTGCGAGGGGGCCGCAGCCCCAATGCCGGGATGTTTTGCCTCGGAGGGCAAGGCATCACGGCAGGGAGTCCAGAGGGCGGGCAGCGCGGAGCACTGCGTAAAGTCCTTTGGCAAGATAAGCCCGCTCGCGGGCGGTAGGAGTCCCCGCAGGGACTGCTATATCTTGTATGACAGCTCAGATAACAGTGACTAAGTGACCGACGTCGTTTTGTCGGGGACTTACAGTCAATGTGTCTGAGTCGTCATTTTCTTTTTCCATGTGCCGCAGCACAGAAAGGAGCAATGAGCAGCAACAATGGCAAGCGTAAAAAAATTTTCGGCGGGTGCAGTCCGCAATCAGTTGAGACACAACGAGCGCGAAATTGCGAAATCGTCCAATCCCGATATTGACCCGGAGCGGCAATGCTATGACTATAAGTTGTCGCCAGACCGGGGCATGACCGATTATGATTATTTTTTGCAACGCAAGAGTGAGTTGTATTGCTATGGCCGAGAGGACGTCAAGGTGATGGCGGGCTGGATTGTAACAGCACCGCAAGATTTGGCGGAGGATAGAGAGCCGCAATTTTTCCAAGCGGTTTATGACTTCCTGTCAGAACGATATGGCGAGGAAAACATAGTGCAGGCAATCGTCCACGACGATGAGGGCGGACAGCCGCACCTGCACTTTTGTTTCATTCCGACCGTTGAGGACCCTAAGCACGAGCAAGGATACAAAATCTGTGCGCACGAAGTGCTCACCCGCCGTGAGCTGCGCAACGTACACCCAGATATGCAACGCTATCTTGATGAGCACGGTCTGGACGATGCCCGTGTCATGACGGGCATCACGCGCGAGCAGGGAGGCAACCGCACGGTGGCTGAGCTGAAAGCCGAGCGCGAGATTGAGCGCCGATTGGAGGAACGCAACCAAACGCTCTATTTTGGAGAGCCGTCTGGGCCGCAATTGCGTTTCTGAGGTGATGCCAATGAACCAGATAATTGTAACTATCAATTCATATCTGATGCTGGTGACGGTGATTCTGTTGTCACTACTCGTTCTGGTGGTCTGCGTAAAGGGACGGAGCAAGCATATCTCAAGTCCATTGAAGAAATCAGATATTAGATACAAGCCCAAAAGCCAAGCACGGGGCATTGTGTTTGGCAAACGACTCGGCTTGCGGGCATACTCCCCCGAACAGGACGAAGGGCATATTCTCGTTCTGGGGCCGTCTGGCACGGGCAAGACAAGTGCCCTGCTGATTCCAACGCTGCGGAGTTGGCAGGGCACGGCGCTGGTGGTGGACATTTCCGGCGATATAGCTGCCAATGTAAACACAGCAAATAAAATTGTATTCGACCCAACTTCCGAAAACTGCGTTCCTTATGATGTGTTTTCCTCAATCAATGCCGTGGACGATGATACTGAACGGCAGGAACGCCTAGAGCAGCTTGCCTACCTGCTGCTACCGGATAAGGCAAACGACAGTGAGGCGGGCATATTTTTTGCGAAAAATGGTCGCAAAATGATAACGGCAGCACTAATCTGCTACTATGGTATGGGCTGGGGATTTATCAAAATCTGCGAACACTTTCTTGGCAATGATTGGCGCTCCTTACTGAACGATATTGCAAAGCAGCAGAATCCGATTGCTAATATGTTCATTAGTTCCTTTGCGGGCGCAAGCGAACAAAATACGGCGGGTTGCAAGCAAGCCGCCGATGATGCCCTAAAATTATTTGCAACAAATGAGAAAATTAAAAATGCACTTAGGACACCAACAAGCTATGAGCAGTCAATTAGTCCGGCCACGCTGGAGACCAATAGTATATATGTTTACATTCCGGAGGAAAAGCTCGAAATCTATGGCGACTTAATGCGCATAATTACAGCACAATCTATGGAGTATTTTTCGGCACGCCCCAAAGAAAACAAGCAAATGATACTATTTTGCTTGGACGAGTTCGCGTCTTTTGGGCGATTACAAATTACACCGGCCCTTCGGCGCTTGCGTAAAAGAAGAATTAGGATTCTGATAATCACGCAAAATTTGCATGATATAACGATGATTTACGGAAAAGACGAACAAATTGCAATGCTGGGTAACTTCCGTTTTGTCGTTCTGCTGGGTTGCAAGGACGCGGAAACTCAGGAATACTTTTCTAAAATGATTGGTGAGAGAAGGTCGCTTGTGGCGGTGGACAACAGTCCGCGTCCGCAGTTGATTATCAAACCAGCAGACCTTGCACATTTGGAAGATGACCTATATGTTATAGCAGATAGTGGAGCTGTGCGGTTACATAAAAACTTCTACTTCAAATAAATGGGCAGTACACTTAAAATGAATTGAAGCAAATTATGGCGACCTTTTTGGGGAAAATTCCTTAAAAAGTCGCCTTTTTGTATATGAGAAAAGCAATATTTTGTACGGTTGAGGTTGCACATTTGTGCGAAGTGATGTACTATATTGTTGTAATTTGAAAAGTGCACTATAGAGCAAAATAAACAAGCCCGCACAACAAGGAGCTATCCCCACCGGCAGGTTGGCGGGTGCCCCTTAATGTGCAGGCTCTTTTTATGTGCTTATCGTTTTATGTGCTTATCGTTCTGGAAGTCCCACTTGCAACGGGCTACAGCCGGAAAGCCACATTCCCCACGTCAGTGTAGGCGGCTCCCATAGCGGCATGGAAGCCTATAGGAAGCGCTGAATGCTGGGAACATGATTTTACCTTCCAGAGCGCCAGCGCTGCGGTCCTAGAGGCTCTGTTGAGAGGAACGGAACGCTTCTCTCGGTTCGCCCTCTTAGCAACGCAACGGCAGAACGACAGTGAGGAATCTCCTGTGCAGAGCATCCTGCCAACAGAAGGTGTCATTGCAGGAATACGCACTCTCACGGCAACGCTGAGGGCGCTACAGCGGCTTCCTCTATGGACGTGGGAAACTTGCCTACCAGAACACGCAGAGCGCGCGTATGGGGCTGTATGCTCGGCTGGAAGAACGCTTCCCTTTGCAGAGAAAAAGCTTGCCGCTGTTGCCACTGTGCCTGCCGCGCTGAACTTACCGTCAGTAGCGGGACGGCTCGGCCGTCCGTCCAGAACGATGGGAACTGTCCGGTAGTAGCAACTTTCCCTTGCGGCAGACCACCTGCCATCAGCAAGCAGGAAAGATGCCCTCCGCCCTAGCAGGGGTTAATTGATAGTAGAGGCACGGCTCCCCCTATTGTGCGTATTCCAGAACGAAAAGACGGGCTTCGGGCAGTGTGCCTGCCTAGTAAGTAGACACCCCAAAACTTCCCTTTGCAACCCAAAGCTGAACGAAGAGACAGAGCAGAGAAACCGAGAAATGAACACGATGACTTTGAAGCACAAAGATGGAACTTTGCGGAATGCTACCAACAAAGAAGAAAGAGTCTGCAACGCCTCGCAGTACTTTCCTATTCAGTCCAAGGCGCTCTTTGAGCGCCTAGAAATAAATAGGACGATAAGATAAGAAGAGAAGAACATATGTTACTCAAAAATGAGTAGACTGTTAATATTACGATATATCGTATAAATACTAAATAGTAAACACGCAAAATAAAAGTGAATCTTGACGTAAATTCCATCAGAATATCGAATACTAACCGTCAAGAAATCGAATACTAGCCATCAAGAGGTAAATCTCATGCGAATGGAGCAAAATAATATGGACAGTTCGAAAGTTCTGGTGAACACGGAAACGGGGGCAACCTATTCTCTGCCAGAGGAACCAAACTATGAATACTTTTCAGACATTGGATTCTGGAAAGCGTCCATTGATTTCTTTGAAAAACTTCATGGAATGACCGCACCTATCAGCAAAGTGACGGCAGTGATGCTAAAAAATGTAAAGGCACTCACGAATAGGGTGAAATTGAGCTATCAAAAAGTTGTGCGCGAATCTGGGTGCGACAAAGAAACTGTGCAAAAAGCATTTGCGTATTTGGAGCAGCAGGATATTATTGTTAATATCCAGAAACCAGAGACGAGAAAAAACGGAGAATGGATGCTTAATCCAAGATTGCTTGCCAAGGGCACGTACAGCGACTATAAGGCTTTTGCCGGTCAATATGACGAGTATAAGCGTAAGAAAGGCAAAGAAAAGGACGAAGGAGAAAAAATCAGTCGTTATGGCGTAGTCGATAATGACACGAAAGAGTTTATGCCACTTCCCAACGATACTACTATAGCGGAAATGCAGGATAACTATAGCAAGGACTTTTGGAAGCTGTATAATCGCTTTTTTGATGTGATGGCAGGTTTGGGACGAGCAGAAAATGAAGTGCTCATTTACATTTTAGAAAATTTTGATTGGTCTGGCAATACTCTGGATGTTCCACAGCAGGTAATGGCGAGAGATAGCGGAACTTCAAAGGCATCGGTGGAGCGCACGATTAGGGCGTTAAAGGAAAAGGACTTCATCATTTGCTTAGGTGGAAGCTGCTGGATGGTTAATCCGAGTGTTGTCATGAGAGGTGGCAGTGGTAAATATCATCAGCTTCGGAGCGACTACAAGAAGGGCAAAAAGGACGCAGAGCAGAGAAAAACTGAGCGTGAGCAGAAGAAGGTTGACAAGAAGGCAAATTTGCAAAGCAAAAATTCTGTACAGGAAATGCCACAAGTAAAATTCCCTCCGTATATTCCGCAGCAACCGGTCTCCGCCCCCGAAGTATCCGCACCGGAGCCGCCGATGAGCCAGAAAATCCCTATCCCCGGCGGTGGTCTGTGGCCTCCGCAAAAAGAGGAAAAGCCGCAACAAAATAAAATTGTGCCGTTCATTCCTGCCGCCATGCAAGCGGAGATGGCAGCGGAAAAACGGAAACGCGAAGAAGAGATGTACCAAGAGAGCATAGAGAGTATAGATATAAGTACAGTCCCCTATGATGATGGTGAGAGTGACGAACATGTTCCGCTGGAATATGTGGAGGCGGGCGCTGCAACATGGGATGATGACGACGATGACGCCACATACATTAAGGACGATGATGACCTTCCGTTTTAACCCGTTTTAACCCAGTGAGCAATCGTCTTACGGTCTGTGCCATATAGTTGGGCGATATGATACATGCTGATGCCTTGCTGATACATTTCCCGGATTTCCGCGAGGGTGTTATCCTCTGGCGGCGGGGCAAGCAGGTCAGAAAGTGATAGCCCCAAGAAACAAGCAAGCTGTAAAATCTTGCGGACAGAGACCGTGCGATTGCTTGACGCGACACCGTACACCTCTTTTGAATCTACACTTTCAACATTGTTTCCATAAAAAGCGTTGACCGCTTCGGCAATTCTTGCGGCATAAATCCTGCCGCCTGTAACCGACGCATAGCCGCGATTGCGCAAGGCTCGCTTGATAATAGCGCGATAACCGCTACCGTTGCTGAAATCATACGGCGCAGTCAATGCCTTCTGCATCAGTGTGGCAAAGGTCTTTTGCGCTGCGGTGGGCGTGGTGTCCGGTGTGGGGAGTAGGTGACAGTCAGGCATGGCAGGAAACAGCAGATTGTGCCTGTGCCCAGTCAGCGTGATTTCGGTGTCAGCCAGCCAGCAACCGTGCCGGGGGCAGACGGCTATACCCGGTATCTGGTGCAGCCGATGCCAGTACGGCTCGCCGTAAGTCGCAATATCCTCGTCAAAGCATTGTGGACAGTAGCGCAGCCGCCGTGCGTCCATGCTGCTGCTCTGATAGATGCCTATATGCTGCCCTGCGTGGCGGTTGCCGTTCAGCGCCAGCATATAGGCACTTTTTTTGCGGTTGATGGAAAAGAAGCGGGTATAATATGGGTAAAGCGTGTGCTGCATAATAATGTCTTTAGCAGTGAGGTCTTTTGTTGGGAGTGCGTCAAGCAACGGCGAAAGTGCCCCGCATAACTCAACAGGTACGTTGATATGATTTGCACCGTATAGCTCCCGGATGGAATACTTAAACGATGGATTGCCGCTGCGGATATGATAGCGGCAAATGACGCTGTACCATAGCTCGTCTGGGTAGGGCGTTGGAAAGAATGAAATCATAACTCGACCTCGCCTTTGATGTAGTCTTTATATGCCTCCAACGGTGGTCTGCCGCTCTTTTTAGAAGCGCGTAGCGTTCCCCGCAAATCATGGAGCGTTGCTGCTTCTGGTGAGCGGATCGCTGCCGGGGAGTGTTCCACTTTCATTTTAGTGCGGGGAACGCGGACTGTTGCAAGCTCCGCCATATAGTCAGATACCATACCGAGATTTTTTAAAAATGCACTTTCAAAAACTTCAAGGTCTAATTTTTCGCGTCCATCCAAGATACACAGCTTTTGTGCATTATACAACAGCTTAACCAGTACGTCTGGGATGCCCTGTGTCTTGCGATACAGCCAGCTTTGCATTTCTGGCGTGAGGTCGGTTGCAAAGCGGGTATACTGATAATGCCATAGACCATGCAGCAGCAAGGCAAATTCTTTGTCGTCGGGCAATCTGTCATATATCAGCCCAGTCGTGCGGCGAGCAGAACGAAACTCTTGCTGTAATACTTGCAGCACACGGGGCGTTCCGACCATACAAATGCTGACACCCGCGCCGTTGATTAACTGGACAAGAAAATTGATAAAACGGATACCGTTTTTTCGGTAGGCGATATTCTGCAATTCATCAATCACCAAAAGACCGACATGATTGACGCGGACGATTTGATTAAGCTGGCTCACTAGCACATCCAAGGTCAGTTTGTGTGCCAATGCGTAGTGCTGGTAGCTTGTGCCCAACAGAGCGTCCAACTGCAAATATATGTCCAGTATCATTGCCTTGACAGAGCCGTCGTGCGGGGTCTGTACGACCAGATAGGGAATTTGCTGACAGCAAAGCATTTGCCCGTTGTAGCGCTCGTGGTGAATGATTTGCGGAAATAGAGATAGAACCCGCTGCAATGCCGTTGACTTGCCCAGCCCAGACACACCAACAACCGAAAAAGAATTGCCGCCACCAATAGATGCGGCAACAGCCTTGCCCTGCATAGCGGCGTAGCCCTGCTGGAACGCAGCGGCCTCCCGTTGCGGCGTGTACTGCCCATAGCAATGCTGCATGGCGTTGTAGACCTCGCAATAGAGGTCGAGGGTCATTGTCAGCGGTTGGTAAAATTCATACAGAGCCGACAACAGTTGCAACCGCTCCCCAGTGCTGCGGTCTCGGTCACTGGTGCTGTACGGTGGCACGGATGCCAGTGCCCGGATTAACTCCTGCCCTGCGAGCATAGGCGGCAGAGCTTCGACGTATGGATTGCCGGGATATAATAAACTGGTTGTGTATTCAGCAGTCATTAAAGTGTTCCTCCTGCTCTGCGGTCAGCAAATCAATCATGGACATATGCTCCTGCGCCCGCGCAATCGTGCGTCCACGCTGTATCTGTGGGCTGATTTTGCCCTTGTCGCTGATGCCGCGCTCGGCGCTGTCTGCGATTTGCATTATGTCGTTCATTAAATCAATTTGGGCTTGCAATTCCTGCCGTTTCCAGTTGGCGCTCTCGCTTTTCTCGTTTTGTTGCATATCTGCGATTTCGGCGAGTGATTTACCAAAATACATTTTTTGTGCCAACGTGAATGGGATATAGTCACCGTCTTCATACAGATAAACGGTGTCAAGACAATCTGGACTATATGCGACTTTGACAAGTTCCCGGCCATTCAATCCGGCAGCAACGAAGCGTTTTTTAAAAGTGCAGTTTGAAAAACGAAGATTAAATAATTCAAGCCCACGCTGTGTGATTTTTCCGTCCGTGCGGGGGAGCAGGGCGTAAAGCAGCTTGGGGTCACTGGCAATGGACACCGGGCAATCGTCCTGCGCCGAGCAAAACGACCAGATAGCAGCGGCGGTGGGCGTGAGGCCAGCGCTTGCCATATCGGGAGTGCGGGAAAATCCAGACTGGATATATTGCGAGTTGTAATAGAGAACACAGCGGAGAACAACAGCCGAAAACTGCTCTAAATCAAGTGTTCCTTGTCGGCGATAATCGGGAGCGCCGCGCTCCTGTATGTCAGATTCTACAACGCCCTTGCCTTTCAGCAACGGCTTGTAGGCGCTTTGGATAAGGTCGAAAAGTTTTTCAACTACACCTTTCAAATCCGGGCGGTAAGCTGGCAGATTTTCGATTTCGATACCGTAGCCCTCGCATAGATTTTCCAGCGGGCCGCCGAGAAATTCACTCCCCCGGTCAGTCATAATTTTTGTCGGCAGGTGATGGCTCGGCCAATCCTGCGGGTCAATCTCTATGTTGTACTGGCGGCAAAAAGATACTTTGTCAGCAAAGGTATTTTGTAACAGTAGCCGCAGGGCGTATTGTCCGCCCTCTAAGCCGACGTACACGCCGGTAATCAGACGGCTGTACGCATCGACCATTGTATAGATAACAGGTCTGCCGATGGGGCGGCGAGACAGGCGGCTGACGATGTAGATGTCCGCAACGGTGGCATCGGTCATGTATGTGCCAATCGTGCCCGCATAGTCGCTGACAGCCCCAACAAATGGGCGGTAGTTGCGCTGGTATGCCTTGATACCCTCGCGGCTGATGCTCTCACTGATGGGGTCGCGGTGTTGGCGGAAAAAATATCTAAATCTCCAGAACGAGGGGTATTCGGATTGCAACCGCCCTTTGGCATCGCAGTATTTCGCCCGCAGCATCATTTTGTAGGCGGTCTGCAAGCTCTGACGCTGTGGGGTGTAGTAATACTTGTTCAATGCCCAGCGAATAGCCTTTTCGTCTGCGGTAAGTTCGTGCAGCTCTGGCGTAGGGCGTTCTGCGGGTAAAAGTGCATTTTTACTTTGGTAAACCCAGTATAACCAGAGATAGCGTAAGATTGTTTTTCGTGTGACAGAACTATCGGATGCTATGTTGCGTAATAAGCTGTTGCGGAGCGATTTATCATATATGCACTCCTCAACCATGAGTGGAGAAATCAACGCGGCTCGATGGTCACGCTGCTGGCGCTGACGGTCTGAAATGTCCTCGTCAAGTGCGAACAGACGGTACATATCCGGTGGAAGCCTTTCCATTTGCAAAAGGCTTGGCGTTGAGACCGAAAATGGCATTTTGCAACGTTGACAGTTGACAACATAGGATTGTTCTTCACCATAAAGTAAAATCCTCAGGTGGTCGCCATTGCTGGTTTTGAGTAAATCATTCTGCCTCATTTTGCGTACACTCCTTGTCGATGATGATGCCCCAGTCGTCAATGCCTTGCTGCTGCCAGTATCGGCGGGATAATTCCAATCGTTCCGCAACAGATGGACGACTCAAATGCGAACGAAAAGCAGCTTCACGGACGGCGATTTTGCCGTCAGAAAAGTGGATAACAAAATCCGTTGTGTAGGCTTCGCTCGGCAGATTGAGGTCGTCGGCTGGAATTTCGTCCAGCGAGAGCGGAATATTACACTCAATTTGAATTACGGACGGGTCGGCGTTGAGCATCCGCGCGGCGGCAAGCTGTACCTTGTCGTAAAGACAGCAGATGCGCGGACACTTCTCTAATTTGATTTTTGTGCAACGCTCTTTTTGGATTTGTTTGCGCATGATAGCGCCCCTTTCTGGGGCTAGAATTGAATGGACAAAAGGAAAATTAGCTTTGCCTCAAGGGGCATAACCAATTTCCTGTTTCCCGAAAAATCGAACGGAAATGCAGATTCTTCGCAAAAAATGGAAAATAGGTGTGCCTTTTGGCAAAAAAGGAAAACGGCTTTGCCCCAGTAACACAGTGATGCTACGCAAAAAACTGTGCTGTGAGGCAAAGCCGTTTTCTTATTTTCTCCAAACCGCCAAATTATACTATATCCAAGGACACTCGAATTTTTCCAAAAAGGCAAAAGCGTTATCAAAAGTGGTCGAGGGTCGCTCGCTCCACTCCGTTCCGCTCGCTTCAAAGTCAATTCCGAGAAAGTCCAAATTCATCTCGTCCGGCGCAACAAGAAAATTCTGCGATATTGCTTAGATTTTTCTGCGGTAGCCGGGCACGGGGCGGCTTGGAAAAGACTGTGTAAAAAACAAGAAGCAGGCCCCGGAGCCGTTAGGCGGAGGGGCCTGCGTTTTTGATTCTTGTGTTGTCCTTTTGTCTTTTTTGATTTGCCCTTGGATATAGTACCATACAGCATTCCGGTCGGTCAATATCATCCAGCAAATTGTAACATTTATAAGTGCACATTCAATTCTGAATTTGCACAATTAGGCGCTTTGTAGGTGGCAAAATGGCACCAATCGCACATTGTACATTCTGGACGCTCTCCACACGGTAAAGCCCCTGTATCCGGGTCGTATGGGCAACTGTAAAATGTGTAATTCATAGTAAAAACTCCTTAAAAAACGCAATCAAAATAAAATGGTCTAATCTCACTCGACCGTGCTCTCTGTCAATTGTGTTATTCTGCGGGCTTCATCTGCTCCATGCAGTCCCCGCATATTATGTTGATGACCTTGGTTGCTCGGCAACTGTTACCGCATTTAGGGCAAATGTACTTTCGGGTGCTGCTGGGCTTTTTTGTTCTGCTCCCGCCTTTGGGGAGCGTGCCGAGAACATCAAGAAGTGAAACACCCTCGACCATTTGTAAGTCCTGCCAGCCCTGCTGCTCGATGAAGTCCAGCAGTTCGATGCCGGGGCTGGTGATGGTCCAACCGTATTTCGGGTGATGTTCCACTTCCAGCCCGTGCGCCTCAGCCATTGTTTTGAATCGCTTATTGTGGTACACGCCGTTGTTGCTGGTGTCCTTGATGGGTTCGGGATTGCCGTTCTCGTCAAGGATTTTCGAGCCGTAACCAACCGCACAGGCTAGATGACACATTTCATGCAACAAAGTGCTACACGTTCCGTCAATTGAGCGGTTAAGAGTTGCAGAGCTTATGTTGATTTCGTAGCGCCGCTCATCACCTGCCTGCCAAACCTTATTGCATGTGAAGTGCCCATACGCTCCAACGGTCTTTTTTAAGGAGATGACGACTTCGGGAAGTTCACCATTGAAAAAGTGATTGTTAAGAAGTCGGAACATTTTTTCGAGTTGTCCTGCCACGCGACTTGTTTTAATCGTTTGTTTCATTTTCGTTTCCCTTTCGCTTTTAAAAGTTTACTTTTAATCCCCGCAGAAGCGGTTTGCAGGATTGCCCCTGCCGGCGAGAAGAAAAAGTAAAGCCCACACCCCTGTGTCAACAAATCATGGAATATCGCAGCACCCCCGCAAAGTGCGAGAATATGCCGTGAAAGTTTGTTGACTAAAGGGTGTGGGCTTATATACTTTTCTGAGCGGCAGGGTCACGCTTCCCGTCCCCGCCGCAGCGGTCCGTTCCTCATTTCCAAACAAAAAAGCATCGGTCGAAACCGATGCTCACTTCATTTCTTGTTCGTGCTTTCTAAAATCTTCCGTGTTAAAAAACTCATAGAGCGAAATCCCTAATCCGTCACATAACAGCTTAATTGTGACGATGCCGGGATTTTTACTCCCACCGTGGATTATATTTTTGAGCGTTGACGGCGGAACACCGCAGGAACGCGCAAGTTGATGCAAATTATATTCGTGCTCCGCACACAACTGCTGTATGCGCAACGCTACCAGCTCTTGCGTGTTCATGTTGCTCGCCCTCCCCGCCCATATATGGTCTATAACCAGTATAAGCGGTGAGAAATACGCAAGACGACCATATATGGCCTTTTCTTTTCGGGAAATGGATGCTATAATAAGCAAAATGAGAAAGGGGGCGAACTATGAAAAAACAAATCCGCGCGGCAGTAATGGGGTTCGCGGCGGTGATTATCACGGGCGGTGTGCTACTGTGGGCGACTTCGCCGGGTATGACAATCAAGCGTAAGTATGAAAGCTACAACGGTAAAGTCGCTGATGGAAAGCATACTTTGCAGGAAATAACACTCCCTGTTTACGACAAAATACAGATAGTAACAGCGCAGGAAGCCTGCAATCTGCAAGACGGCATACTTGTACTTGCATATCCTGCCTGCCCTTTCTGCCGCAATCTGATGCCGGAGCTACTGGAAGCCGCAAAAGATACAGGAACCGAGCTATATTATTGTGAGCTTGACAAGTACCGTAACACCTATATTTATGACCGCGAGCTAAACGCGCCAGTACAGACAAAACCTGCTGGAGAAGGCTATGAAGAACTGCTCACATGGTTGGACGGATACACGCACGACTACATCATTAAGGACCCCGCAGGCAACGAAATCCCTGTAGGTGAGCAACGTATAAGCGTACCCACGCTTATACGCATTCAGAGCGGAAAACCTGTATCTCAATGGCAACTGGAATATGTGCAGGACGTTACTTATCCCGATAGCGGCTATGACCGATGGGACGAGGGCGTACAAGATAAAGTCTATAGCGCGCTATGTCAATATTTGGAAGGAGAGGAGCCAACGGAACAATAAAAGCAGTAAAAAAGCCTGCAAAAAGTGTTGAGGCAAAAGGGTGCTGTATAACGGTTATACCGTTGTAGAAATTACAAATTTATGGTATAATGCAGATGTACAGAAGGATAGGCGACCAATGGCTCACAGCCTCGTCGATGACGAAATCCAAAGCTGCATAGAGTCGGCTGAACCTATCACAATTATGTTGCCTCGGCACCAGACGCCGGGAAGGAGAAAATTGAATATGAAGAAGAAAATCATGTCGATGGTCATTGCCGCCGCAGCAATGGCACTGTCGCTGGTTGGATGCGGTGTTGACATCAACTCCATCGGACTGCCTCCGAATGTAGTGATGGAAAAGGGTGAGACGCAGCAGCTGGAAATCGAGTACGGCACGGACGATAAAGCCGAGCAGGAAAAGATTACCGAGGCTGCCTCGAAGCTCACCATCGAGTGGACCTCCTCCGATGAAGAGGTCGTCACGGTCGATGCCACCGGTCTCATCACCGCAGTCGGTGCAGGTGAGGCTGATGTCACGGCTTCCGCAAAGGATGTGAACATTTCCTCCACTACTCATGTGAAGGTCGTCATCACGCCCACCGGTGTGGAAGCACCTGAAGCCTTGGAGCTCGTCACAAACGGTGAGAATTCCAAGAATCTGGATGCCAAAATTGTGCCGGAAGACGCGACTGAGGTAAAGCTGGCATATACCTCCAGCGATGAAAGCGTAGCTACCGTAGATGAGAATGGTCTTGTCACGGCAGTCGCTGACGGCGAATGCACCATCACTACCTATGTTGTTGCAGATGCTCCTGCAACAGCCGAGACAGCTACACAGGAAGCTGCTGCAGTTGTAACGGATGAGGAAACGCCCACGGAAGGTGAAAATTCCGAAGCTGTCGCGACGCCGAACAATCTCGACTCCGCGTTCGGCGTTACGCCCGAGGAACTCAGCGCCACCACCAAGGTAACTGTCACCACCAAGGTGGAGAAAATCGAGCTGGACAAAACCGAAGGCATCCTCAATGTTGGCAACACGGTGACCATCACGGCTACCGTAGCGCCGGAAGAGGCTACCAACCCGGCAGTCACTTGGTCCTCCAGCGATGAGAGCGTAGCTACCGTCGATGAGACTGGGAAGGTTACTGCAGTCGCTGTTGGGAATGCTACCATCACCGCTACCAGCGAAGATGACAGCAGCGTGAGCGCATGCTATGAGCTCACGGTCCAGCAGAAGAAGGCTGCCACCACCACGAAGAACAACTACTCCGGCAGCACCTCTGCTGGCGCATCCACTGTTCCGAGCTACACGGCACCCACACAGCCGGTAACGCCCAGCGCTCCTGCACAGGCACCGGCACCTGCACTGGCACCTGCTCCGGCAGCTACTCCGGCTCCTACCGCAAAGCCTCAGGTAAAATACACCTTCACGGTTCGCCGTCATGAGGCAACCTGCACCACGCAGGGCTACGATGAGCATATCTGCCATGAGGGGGGCGGCATGAACTACAATGACCGCTATGTTCCGGCAAAGGGACACAGCTGGGATGGCGGTACAGTCACGAAGGCTGCTACTTATACCGAGACCGGTATCAAGACCTTCAAGTGCAAGGAATGCGCTGAGACGCGCACAGAGGAAATCCCATCTCTCAACAAGACCTATCATATCAAGAGCGTTGTTGCTCCGACCTGCACCGCTGAGGGTTATACCATCTATGAGTGCAACGAAGTCCCCGGTCTGACCTATAAGGGCGATTACAAGGCAAAGCTGCCGCACGCCTACGATGCCGGTAAGGTCACAAAGCCTGCTACCATCTACGAGAAGGGTACGAAGACCTTTACCTGCACTTCCTGCGGTGCTACATACACGGAAGATATCCCGGTAGTCGAGAAGACATGGCATAAGGGCAATACGGTAGCGCCTACCTGCACAGAGAAGGGCTATACCATCTACATCTGCGACCAGGATTCCGCTCTGACCGAAAAACGCGATTATACGAATGCACTGGGGCATGCCTGGGATACCGGTACAGTCACAACGGCAGCGACCTGTACGACAGCTGGTGTTAAGACCTATACCTGCACTCGTAATGGCTGCGCAGAGACTAAGACCGAGGAAATCCCGGCTCTGGGTCATAAGTGGGATGAAGGCACTGTAACAACGCCTGCTACCTGCGAAGCTGTCGGTGTAAAGACCTATAAGTGCCAGAATGCCGCTTGCACAGAGACTAAGACTGAGGAAATCCCGGCTCTAGGTCATAAGTGGGATGATGGTACTGTCACCAAGGCTGCTACCTGCACTGAGGATGGCGTCAAAACCTTCACTTGCCAGAACGACAAGAGCCATACCTACACCGAGGTCATCCCCGCAACCGGTCACGATTACGATGACGGCGTTGTGACCACCGAGCCTACCTACACCGAGAACGGTGTCAAGACCTT